>Ga0208275_1000026_pt1 | contig 22285 bp, 16 predicted proteins | sample ETNtaG_FD_185757 | JGI IMG/M metagenome (GOLD analysis project Ga0208275, IMG submission 185757) | Marine microbial and viral communities from oxygen minimum zone, Eastern Pacific Ocean - ETNP201306PF49B (SPAdes) (version 2) | ecosystem: Environmental > Aquatic > Marine > Oceanic ... | reverse complement strand
AGCGGGAGGGCTTGGCTTCGGCTTGATGGCGTTTGCCGGCGCGGCGATTGAGCCCGGCTTTGAGGTGTTTGCCAACGCGACCGGCTTGGAGAGGAAAGTTGCGGAGGCAGATTTTGTGGTGACAGCGGAGGGGGCCATCGATGAGCAGACGCTGATGGGGAAGGGGACGGGCCAAGTTGCGGCGCTTTGCCGTCGACTCGGCAAGCCGTGCATCGGTTTGGCGGGTCAGCTGGCGTTCGGCCAGGCGGAGGTCGATCCGGAGGAGCGGCAGTTTTGGCGTATGGCCGCGATGGTACCGAACTTGGCCAGCGAATCGGAGGCGATGGCCGATGCGGCGACTCATCTTGAGCGTTTGGCCAAGCGGGAGGGAAGATTCAGCATTTCCGGCATTTAAATAAGTTCAACTAATGAAGTCAATTAGCCATTAAAATATTGCTTAAGCTTTTTGGCTGTGGGATGCTGTCTCGCCTTTCGTAGGGGACGTTTAACCTTTGGTTATCGTTTGGACGGCTTTTGTCTGGGAAAAGAAGACGGGTTGAGCTCGTTTTGATTTTTCCAGTTTTTTTTGGATTTGAACCGAATGAGTGACCGAGTCAACCCGATAGGATTTCCACAAAAGCAGGGGCTGTACGATCCGGCCAACGAGAAGGACAGCTGCGGCGTGGGGTTCGTGGCCAATGTGAAGGGTGTGCCGAGCCATCAGATTGTGCTCGATGCCATTCAGATGCTCAAGAACATGGACCACCGTGGCGCGTGCGGTTGTGAGGTCAACACCGGCGATGGCAGCGGCATCCTCACCGGCCTGCCGTGGGGGTTTCTCGAGAAGGTCGCCCGCGAGGAGATGGGTGTGGAACTGCCGGCCAAGGGGCGCTTTGGCGCAGGGCTGGTTTTTCTCCCGCGTAATGAGGCCGAGCGCGCGAAGTGTATCACCGCCGTGGAGGCCATCATTGCCGAGCAGGGCCAAACCTGCCTCGGCTGGCGCGCGGTACCGGTGGAGACGGACAATGCCGACGTGGGTCCGAGCGCGCGTGCTGCCGAGCCGCACATTATGCAGCTTTTCATCGGTGCGGCTGAGGGCATGGAGGGTGACGACTTTGAACGCCAGCTTTACATCATCCGCAAACGCGCCAGCCATCAACTACGCTTCGATTCGTCCCTCGAGCAGGCGCTGCTCTTTTACATTTGCAGCCTGTCCACAAAGGTGATGATTTACAAGGGAATGCTCACCACAGACCAGTTGTTCACATACTTTGTCGACCTCTCCAATCCCGATTTCCAGACGCACCTCGCGATGGTGCACTCGCGCTTCTCCACCAACACCTTCCCTAGTTGGGACCGCGCACAGCCGTTCAGGTTCATGAGCCACAACGGCGAGATCAACACGCTGCGCGGTAACATCAACGCCATGCGCGCGCGAGAAGGCACGTTGCAAAGCGGCCTCTTTCACGATGATCTGCATAAGCTGTACCCCATCATGGAGCCGGAATGTTCCGACTCGGGAAACTTCGACAACGCGCTGGAATTTCTTTTGATGAGCGGCCGGTCGCTGCAGGAGTCGGTGCTGCTGATGGTGCCCGAGGCGTGGCAGAAGCACCGGCAAATGCCGCAGGCCAAGCGCGATTTTTACGAGTACAATTCCTGCCTTATGGAGCCGTGGGACGGTCCCGCGTCCATCGCCTTCACCGACGGCAAATACATCGGCGCCGTGCTCGATCGCAACGGTCTACGCCCGAGCCGCTACTACCTCACGCACGACGACCGCGTGATCATGGCCAGCGAAGTGGGCGTGATTCCCGTCGATCCAGCCAACGTCAAGGCCAAGGGCCGGCTGCAGCCGGGCCGGATGTTCCTCGTCGATTTCGAGCGGGGTGCGATGATTCCCGACGAGGAAATCAAGGCGGACTTCTCCACCCGAAGGCCGTACGGCGAATGGCTGCGAAACCAGCGAATCGAGCTCGATGACCTGGCCACCACCGGCGAGGCGCACGGCTTGGCCACGGACACGCTTCGCCAACGCATGCAGGCCTTCGGGTTCACCACCGAGACGATGCAGTTCATGCTGCTACCGCTCATCCACGAGCTGCGCGATCCGGTCGGCTCCATGGGCAATGACGCCTCGCTCGCCTGCCTCAGCGACCAGCCGCGCATGCTCTACGATTATTTCCGCCAGCTCTTCGCGCAGGTGACCAATCCCTCCATCGACTCGATCCGGGAGGAGGTCATCATGTCGCTTGAGTGCTATATCGGGCCGGAGAAAAATCTCCTCGATACCACCGAGGGCCACTGCCAACGTCTGCGCCTGCCGGATCCCATTCTCACCAACGAGGAGTTGCACGCTATAAAGGGTATGAATTACCGCGGCTGGCGCTCCAAGGAAATCGACATCACCTTCTCCAAGGCCGAGGGCGCGGCCGGCGTGGCTAAGACGCTGGATCGCATTTGTGCCGAGGCCGAACAGGCCATCGCCGATGGCTTCAGCCTCGCCATACTTTCTGACCGATCGATCTCGGCCGACCGAATCCCCCTCAGCATGCTGATGGCCACCGGCGCGGTGCATCATCATCTAGTGAAGAACGCGCTGCGCACACAGATTGGTTTGGTGCTCGAAACCGGCGAGGCGCGCGAGGTGCATCACCACTGTCTGCTCGTCGGTTACGGCGCGGATGCGATCAACCCGTACCTCGCTTTCGAGTCGCTGTGGCAGGCCCGCCGCGAGGGCCTGACCGATGACGAGAAATTTGCCGACGACGAATCCATCGTGGCCGCCTATCGCAAGGGCGTGGCCAAGGGCATGCTCAAGGTGATGGCCAAGATGGGCATCTCCACGCTGCACTCCTACAAGGGGGCACAGATTTTCGAGGCCATCGGGTTGCGGGATGAAGTGATTGACCGCTGCTTCGAGGGTACCGCCAGCCGCGTGCAGGGTGTGAACCTCGACGAACTGGCCGAGGAAATGTTGCGCCGCCACGCGCTCGGCTTTCCCGAGCGCGCCGAGGACGAAATGCTGTCACTGCCCAACCCCGGCGAGTTCCACTGGCGCGCCGAGGGCGAGAAGCACATGTGGAACCCGCAATCCATCGCCGCGCTGCAAACCGCCGCGCGCACGAACAATTTCGAGTCGTACCAGCAGTTCTCCAACCACATCAACGGCGACACCAGGACGCGATGTGTGCTGCGCGGCTTGATGGAATTCAAGGAGGGCGTAAACGGGGCCCCGATTTCCATCGACGACGTCGAGCCGGCCAGCGAGATCGTGAAGCGTTTCTGCACCGGCGCAATGAGCTTCGGCTCCATTTCGGCCGAGGCGCACGAGGGACTGGCCATCGCGATGAACCGCATCGGCGGCAAGAGCAACACCGGCGAGGGCGGCGAGGATCCAGAGCGCTTCGAGCCACTACCCAATGGCGATTCCAAGCGGTCGGCCATCAAGCAGATCGCCTCGGGGCGGTTCGGTGTGACGATCTGGTACCTCACTAATGCCGATGAGTTGCAGATCAAGATTTCCCAGGGCGCCAAGCCGGGTGAGGGCGGCGAGCTGCCCGGGCGCAAGGTGGATGAAAACATCGCGCGCATTCGCTACTCCACGCCCGGTGTGGGCCTGATCAGCCCGCCGCCGCATCACGATATTTATTCCATCGAGGATCTGGCGCAGCTCATCCACGACCTGAAAAACTCCAACCCCTCCGCGCGCGTGAGCGTGAAGCTCGTGTCCGAGGTGGGCGTGGGCACCATCGCCGCGGGCGTAACCAAGGCGCACGCGGATCACATTTTGATTTCCGGCGCATCCGGTGGCACCGGTGCCTCGCCGCTTACCAGCATCAAGCATGCTGGATTGCCGTGGGAGCTGGGCATCGCCGAGACGCATCAGACGCTGGTGCTCAATGACCTGCGCAGTCGCGTGGTGTTGCAGACCGATGGCGGGCTCAAGACCGGCCGCGACGTGGTCATCGCCGCGCTGCTCGGCGCGGAGGAAATGGGTTTCTCCACTGCTCCCCTCGTCACGATGGGTTGCATTATGATGCGCAAGTGCCACCTCAACACCTGCCCCGTGGGCATCGCCACGCAGGATCCCCAGCTGCGAGAAAAGTTCAACGGCTCGCCCGAGTACGTGGTCAATTACCTGTTCATGGTCGCCGAGGAAGCGCGCCAAATCATGGCCGCGCTGGGCTTCCGCACGGTCAACGAAATGATTGGCCGCGTGGACGCGCTTGAGATGCAGAAGGCCATCGATCACTGGAAGGCCGATGGCATCGACCTCAGTTCCATCCTCACGCCGATCGAGAAACCGCACCCTGACGTCGGTACCTCCTGCACCCAGGCGCAGGACCACAGCCTGGACCTCGCGCTGGACAACGAGCTGCTCCGCTTGGCCAAGCCCGCCATCGAAGCCGGCGAGCCGGTCGAGATCGAGCTGCCCATCATTAACACCAACCGCACCGTCGGCACCATTCTCAGCCACGAACTGGCCAAGGCGCATGGCGTGGACCTGTTGCCGGACGACACGGTGAATATCAAGTTTCATGGCTCCGCAGGGCAAAGTTTCAGCGCCTTCCTGGCCAAGGGCGTGAGCATGGAGCTCGAGGGCGACGCCAATGACTACGTGGGCAAAGGGTTGTCGGGCGGGCGGCTCGTGATTTATCCGCCCAAGGAATCCACCTTCAAGCCGGAGGAAAACATCCTTGTTGGCAACGTCTGCCTCTACGGCGCCACCGGCGGCAAGGCGTTCTTCCGTGGGCAGGCGGCGGAGCGTTTCTGCGTCCGTAACAGCGGCGCGCAGGCGGTGATCGAGGGCGTGGGCGATCACGGCTGCGAATACATGACTGGCGGTCGCGCGGTGATCCTTGGCCCTGCCGGCCGCAACTTTGCCGCGGGCATGAGCGGCGGCATCGCCTACATTTGGGATCCCGAGAATGAGTTTGAGCCCAACTGCAACATGGAGATGGTGGAACTGGAGTCGGTCGAGAGCGAGGCGGACAGCGAGGAGTTGCGCAGCCTCATCGAGGAACATGCCGAGCGCACCGGCTCCACGGTTGCCACCGAGGTGCTCGACAACTGGAGCAGTGCGCTTGGCCAATTCGTCAAAGTGATGCCCACCGATTACAAGCGTGTGCTGGCCGAGCGCAAACAACGCGAACAGGAACTGGTCACCTAGGCAACCGGGGAATTATTTAATGGGAAAGCCAACTGGATTCATGGAGTTCGAGCGCGAGGCGGTGCCGTATCGCGATCCGCTGGAGCGCGTGAACGACTATGACGAGATCAACACCAATCCCGCGGAGGAACATTTACTGACGCAGGGCGCGCGCTGCATGGATTGCGGCGTGCCGTTCTGCCAGTCCGGCACCGGTTGTCCGGTCGATAATCTCATCCCAGAGTGGAACCATCTCGTTTACAAAAATCGCTGGCGCGAGGCGATTGATCGTCTGCACAAGACTAACAATTTCCCGGAGTTCACCGGCCGCGTGTGCCCCGCGCCGTGCGAAGGCGCGTGCGTGCTTGGCATCACAAATCCGCCGGTGACCATCAAGAATATCGAGAACACGATTATTGATCGCGCATTCGAGGAGGGCTGGATCATGCCCGAGCCTCCGGCCGCGCGCACCGGCAAGAAGGTGGTCATTGTCGGCTCCGGCCCGGCTGGCTTGGCGGCGGCGGCACAGCTCAACAAGGTGGGGCACACCGTCACGGTTTACGAGCGTGCAGACCGGATCGGCGGGCTGCTAATGTACGGCATCCCGAACATGAAACTCGACAAGGACGTCGTCGAGCGCCGCGTCAATGTCCTGCGAGAGGAGGGTGTGCAGTTCGTCACGTGTGCCCATGTCGGCCGCCGGGAGAATTTTCCATCTGGCCACATGACGCAGATCATGGAGGAGCGCGGCTGCGAAATGCAGTACCTAGACCCGAGCGATTTGCTGAAGGAAAATGATGCACTGCTGATGGCTACCGGCGCCACAAAGCCGTTTGACCCCACCGCGAGATGCCCCGGGCGCGGGTTGGTGGGCGTCCAATTCGCGATGGATTTCCTCACTCGCAACACCAAGAGCCTGCTCGACTCCAAGCTCGACGACGGCGCCTACACGTCTGCCAGGGACAAAAACGTCATTGTCATCGGCGGCGGCGACACCGGCGCGGACTGCATCGGCACCTCGCTGCGGCACGGCTGCAAGAGCGTGGTGAATTTTGAACTGCTTGACCAACCGCCCGCCGAACGTGCCCCCAACAATCCATGGCCGCAGTGGCCGCGAGTGTATCGCCTCGACTATTCGCACGAGGAGAACAAGGCCAAGCACGGCAACGACCCGCGCGCATACCACGTGCTCGCCAAGGAATTTGTCGGCGACGACAACGGCCACATCAAGGCCGTGAAAACCGTCGAGGTTGACTGGAACAAGCCGGTCGAGGGGGGCGCGCCGTTCAGCGAAGTGGCCGGCTCCGGGAAGGAATGGCCGGCCGACCTCGTGCTGCTCGCCACCGGGTTTGTCGGACCGGAACTTGAGGTGGGCGAAATGCTTGGGATCAAGACGCAAAACCCGCGTGGCAGTTGGGAAACCTTCATGGGTGACCACGGGCCCTTCGCTACCAATGTCGAGGGCGTGTTTGCTGCCGGCGACTGTCGCCGTGGGCAATCGCTTGTCGTCTGGGCCATCAACGAGGGCCGCGGCGCCGCCCGCGCCATCGACGAATATCTCACCGGCTCCAGCCTGCTGCCCGCCCCGGGCGTCACCCAGGGCAGCGCCCTCGCCGGTGCGTAAGTTTATGGGCTTGAATGGCCTTGGGCATTTGTTAGCGTCCCCCTTCTTTTGGTTGGGAAACCATTCAATCGTCAAACCAGCAGGACCAAGCCTGGCAACTTTGGGTGAAGCGCTTGGTTCTTTTTTTGTGAAATCGTGTTAATAGGCATTCCAAGGGAAATCGCAGCCGGGGAACACCGGGTTGCCGCCGCGCCGGAGAACGTGGCCAAGTTTATCAAGCTTGGCTTTGAAGTGGCGGTCGAGGCCGATGCGGGCCAGGCGGCCAAGTTTTCCAATGCGCTCTATGAGGAAGTCGGGGCGACCGTGTTTTCCGCTGCGGATGTCTGGGCCAAGGCCGACATCATCCTTAAGATTCGCCCGCCCCAGGATAATGAAGTCGAACTCGCCCGCGAGGGCGCGACTCTGATCAGCCTCATCCAGCCGGCGCAGAATGGCGACCTGCTCGAGCGCTTGGCCAAGCGCAGGGTCAACGCCATCGCGATGGACGCTGTGCCGCGCATCTCCCGGGCGCAGTCGATGGACGCGCTCAGTTCGATGGCCAACATCGCCGGCTACCGTGCTATGGTCGAGGCCGCCGGCGAGTTCGGACGCTTTTTCACCGGCCAAATCACCGCCGCCGGCCGCGTGCCCCCGGCCCGGGTGTTGGTCATCGGCGCCGGTGTTGCCGGGCTGTCGGCCATCGGCACGGCGGTCAAGCTGGGCGCCATTGTGCGTGCCTTCGACACCCGTCCTGCGGTCAAGGACGAGGTCATGAGCATGGGTGCAGAGTTCCTCGAGTTGGAGTTCGAGGAGGACGGCACCGGCGAGGGTGGCTACGCCAAGGTCATGAGCAAGGAGTTCATCGAGGCGGAGATGAAGCTCTTCGCCGAGCAGGCCGCCGAGGTGGACATCATCGTCACCACGGCGATGATCCCCGGAAAAAAATCTCCTATTCTCATCACCCAGGAGATGGTCCGCAGCATGAAGGACGGCTCGGTGATAGTGGACCTCGCAGCCGAAGGCGGCGGCAATTGTGAACTGACCCGGCCCAACGAGAAGGTGGTTGAACACGGCGTGACCATCCTCGGCTACACTGATTTGCCCAGCCGACTGCCGACACAATCAAGCACCCTGTACGGCAATAATCTGGTCAAACTGCTTGGTCTTTTCGGAGGCGGCGATGAGTTCAAATTTGATTTCGAGGATGAAGTCGTTCGAGGCGCAACTGTGGTTCGCGATGGCGAAATCACCTGGCCGCCCCCACAAACGGCCAACCCTTCGCCGCCGCCCAAGCCGAAACCGGCTGCTGTCCAGCCGCAGGAAGCCGAGGAGGCCAAGGGCGGTTCGTCACTCTTCGGGATTTTGTTGAGCCTCGCCTGCCTGGCGCTGCTTGCGCTGGGCTGGAAAAGCTCGAGTCAGTTTCTCGACCAGTTGACCGTGTTCACCCTGTCCTGCTTTGTCGGGTATATGGTCGTGTGGAATGTCACCCCGGCACTGCACACGCCGCTCATGAGTGTTACCAACGCCATCAGCGGCATCATCGTCATCGGCGGCATGCTGTTTATTTCGAGTGGCGACCAGGCGGTGACAATCCTGTCCGGCGTGGCGGTGCTGATTGCCACCATCAACGTCGCGGGCGGATTCCTCGTCACCCAGCGCATGCTCAAGATGTTCCGCAAATGATCACGCTTGCCGCCACTCCACAAGCTTCGGGGATACCGACTGGTCTGCTGACCATGGCCTACCTTGTCGCCGGTGTGCTGTTCGTGCTTAGCCTGAGTGGCCTCTCCAGGCAGGAAACGGCCAAGCGAGGCAATATTTTCGGCATCATCGGCATGACGATCGCCATTGCGGCGACATTGCTTTCCGGCATCACCAACTTTGTGTGGCTCATTCCGTTGATGGTCGTCGGTGCATTCATCGGCATGGTCTTGGCCAAGCGCGTGGAGATGACCTCCATGCCGCAGTTGGTCGCCATGCTGCACAGCTTCGTCGGCTTGGCCGCGGTGCTCGTCGGCTTGGCCAGCTATCTCAAACAGGATTACGGCGCGGATGACAAGATGGTGCACGAGATCGAGATTCTGCTCGGTGTGTTCATCGGTGGGGTGACCTTTACTGGATCGATCATTGCGTTCGGCAAACTCCGGGGCTCAATTGGGAGCAAGCCGTTGTTGCTGCCGGGTCGCCACCTGGCCAACGCGGTCATGGTGGTCGCGTGTATTTGGCCACTGAGCGTGCAATTCATCGGCGCTGAAGGGACGGGCGGATTGACTGCGCTGATCATCGTCACGGTGATTTCGTTCGTCCTTGGCGTGCACCTGATCATGGCGATCGGTGGCGCCGACATGCCGGTGGTGGTCTCGATGCTCAACAGCTACTCCGGCTGGGCGGCGGCGGCTTCGGGCTTCATGCTGGATAATGACCTGCTGATTATCACCGGTGCATTGGTCGGCAGCAGCGGCGCGATCCTGAGCTACATCATGTGCCGTGCAATGAACCGCAGCCTGGCCAATGTCATCTTTGGCGGTTTCGGCACCTCGGCCGGTGCGACCCCGGCGGGTGGCGAAGAGCAGGGCACCGTCACCGAGACCACCGCCGAGGAGGTTGCCGACATGATGAACGACGCGGGCAGCGTGGTGTTCGTGCCCGGCTACGGCATGGCCGTGGCGCAGGCACAGCACGTGATTCACGAGATCTCCGAGACCCTTCGGGGGAAAGGCGTCGAGGTGCGGTTTGCGATTCACCCGGTTGCCGGTCGTTTGCCCGGCCACATGAACGTCCTGCTTGCCGAGGCGCGTGTCCCGTACGACATCGTGTTCGAGATGGACGAGGTCAACGAGGACTTGCCCGAGACCGATCTGGTCGTCGTGGTCGGCGCCAACGACATCGTCAATCCCTCCGCGCTTGAGGATACCAACAGCCCCATCGCCGGTATGCCGGTGATTGAGGCGTGGAACGCCAGAACCGTCGTCGCGCTCAAGCGAAGCATGGCGGCCGGTTATTCCGGCGTGGAGAACCCGCTCTACTTCCGCGAGAACACCCGCATGCTCTTCGGCGACGCCAAGGAAACGCTCACCGCCGTTTCGGAGAACCTGGGCTGATCAGTCTCCCGCTTCGTCAAGAGGGAGCATATTCGAAATGAATCAGTGGCCCAAAAGCGTCAGGACAGGCTCCGGCCAGAGTCCAAGCGCCACGACGGCCAGCGCCAGCGAGCATAGCGTGATTCCGGCCGCCCAGCCAATTTTTGAAGGCGCGATCGCCGCCCTGTAATCGGCGGGGGCGACGAGGAAGGCTTTCAGCACCCGGAGGTAATAGTAGAGCGACACCACGCTCATGATGAGGGCGAAGGCCACCAGCCAGTAAAATCCATCGTGCCAAGCGGCGGCTTCCGGTGCGGCCCCGATGGCGGCGAAGAAAAGGTAAAATTTCCCGAAAAAACCGGCCAGCGGCGGGATGCCAGCCAGTGACAGCACGAACACCAGGAACGCCGCAGCCAAGCCCGGTGTTGTTTTCCAGCAGCCGTTGAAGTCGTTGATCTCCGCCTCGCGGCCCAGCGTGTCGGTCAGCACCGCGACCACCCCGAAGGCGCCGAGGCTGGCCAGTGAATAGACCAGAATATAAAAAATGACGGAGGTGTTTCCCGCCGCGCTGAATGCCACCACGCCGACCAGCAGATAGCCGGCGTTGGCGATAGCGCTGTAGGCCAGGAGTCGCTTGAGGTTGGTTTGGCGCAGCGCGCCGAGGTTGCCCACCACCATGCTGAGCACCGCGAGCGCGGCGAGCGCGAGGACGAGGGAGTCCTTCAGTTTTGGTGAGTCAAACACCGGTTGCAACAGCGCGAGCAACAGCGCCGCGGCGGCAATCTTGGAACCGCTGCCGATCCAGCCGGCCACCGGGGTCGGCGCGTTTTGGTAAACGTCCGGCGCCCACAGGTGGAACGGTGCCAGGGCCAGTTTGAAACCCAACCCCACGAAGATCAGCAGGTAGGCCAGCACCAGCATCGGCTCGTCGGTCAGGCCGGTCATTTGGGTGAGGTCGAGTTGGCCGGTGGCACCGTAAAGATAGCTCAGGCCGAACAGCAAAAAGCCGGAAGCCACCGCGCCGAACGTCAGGTATTTCAGCGCCGCCTCGGCGGAGGCGCGTCTGGCCTGGTTCAGCACCGTCATCGCGTAAAGGCTCAGGCTGACAAGCTCCAGCGCGACGAATGCGCCGAGCAGGTTGCGGTTGGTCACCACGAATCCCATGCCCAGCGTGGCCAACAGCAGCAGCGCAAAATACTCACTCACCTGCTGGGTGACTTGGTCGCGCTTGGCCAAGGGCAACACGCCCAGCCCCATGGCGTACAGCAGTGCCTTCAGCGTCAGCGTGCCGGTGTTCAGCACCAGTTGGCCGTCGACGGTGGACTCCATCACGGGCATCGTCCCGCCGATCTGTAACACGAGCACCGCAAGCCCGCCGATCAGCCCGGCGGCGGAGATCTGGCAGGCCACTTCGTAGCGCTTGGCCAAGCGGCTGCCGCGCATGCGCGAGTAATCCACCCCCAACGCGGCGAACAGTGCCACCACGACCAGTAGATCGGGGAGCAGGGCCAAGAGTAGCTGTTGATAATCCATGTCGCCGCGTCAGTTGGGAAATCAGTCGAGCATCAGTTTCAGACTGGGTGAAATCTTGTCCGTCAACAGCCAGGGGCACAGGCCGATGAGCAGCGCCGAGCCAAGCAGCAGCGCCACGCCCGCCTTCTCCGGCAGCGTCATCGGCGGGTAAGGCGTCTCCGCTTGGCTGTCGGGGGAGGGGTTACGTTCGCGGAAAAATGCCTCATGAATTTTCACCAGCGTGTAGCCGAATGTGAGAAGGATACCCGCACCCGCACCGGCAACGATCCAGCCGGAGAGCGACTCCGATTCCCATGTGCCGATCAGCACATACAGTTCGGAGATGAATCCGCTGAAGCCCGGCAGCCCCATCGAGGCCAGGCCGGCTGCCACGAACACCCAGGCGATGGCCGGCATGCGGTCGATTAGCCGGTGCAGTTCATCGAGCATGCGCGTTTTGGTGCGCGAATAAATCACCGTGCCGACCAATGCGAAGAGCAGCGCACCGATCACACCGTGGGAGAACATCTGCAGCACGGCGCCGGTCATGCCGGTGAGGTTCAGCGTGGCGATGCCCAGCAGCACAAAGCCCATGTGGCTGACACTCGAGTAGCCGATGACGTACTTGAAGTCGTCCTGTTTCAGGGCAACGAGCGCGCCATAGACGATGTTGATGATTGCGACGGCCGCCACCCAGGGTGCCCAGGCCTCGGCTCCCAAGGGCAGCAGCCCGACGGCCACGCGCAGGCAGCCGTACGCGCCCAGTTTCATCACCACGCCCGCCAGCAGCATGCTTGCCGCCGTCGGCGCTGCCACGTGGCCGGTCGGTGCCCAGGTGTGGAACGGCCACATGCCGGCCATTATGGCGAAGCCGAAGAAAATCAGCGGGAAAATCCATTGCTGAGCCTCTCGCGGTACCTCTCCATCTTGCTGCAAGTCCAACAGGCTGAATGTCTCCAACGCCTTGCCGCTGGTGGCGTCCTGCGCCAAAAAGAAAACTGCCAGCATTCCCAGCAACACCAGCGCGCTGCCGCCGAAGGAATAGAGCACCAGCTTCATCGCCGCGAACTGACGCCGTGCGCCGCCCCAGATGGCGATCAGGAAATATTTTGGCACCACCGCGATCTCGTAAAACACAAACAGCAGAAACAGGTCGAGCGACAGGAACACGCCGTACACACCGCCGATCAGCGTGAAGTAAAAGGCGTAGAACTGGTTGGCGCGCATCTCGAGATTCCAGCTGAACAACACGCCGCAAACCGCCACCAAGCCGGTCACCAGCAGCAGCGGCAGGCTGATGCCGTCGTAGCCGGTGATGAAGCGAATTTTCAGAGATTGAATCCATTGTTCGTTGACCAAGTCCTCCTTGTTGAAACCGCCGTCTGTTTCAGAATAATTCACACAACAGACCATCGACACCACCAGCCCGGCTGCCGCGACAGCCAATGCCACCCAGCGGATTCGCCGGTGCGCACTCGATGGCATCAGCCCGCACACCAGTGCACCGATGAAACTCAAAATGATGGTGAGCAGCGCGGTCATGTCAGGGGATCATCTGGGTCAACTTTTGGCTGAACTCCAGCCAGGTTGTGGGGTAGATGCCGGCCCAGAAAATTAGGATGATGATCGGGGTTAAAATCAGGATTTCGTTCCGGGTCAGATCTGGTATGGACTTGTATTGTTCGTTGACCGGTCCGGTGAAAACTCGTTGCAACATGGTTAGCAAAAAGACGGCTGTTGCCAGCAGGCCAAGCGTCGCCGCGACCGTTACACCCGGTGCGACAGCGAAAGTGCCGCTAAAAATCAAAAACTCCGCCGCGAATCCCGCCATGAACGGCAGGCCAAGCGAGCAGAATGTGAGGATGAAAAATACCGCTGCGAACCGGGGAGTGACAGCGCTGAGTCCGCCGAAATCATCTCGCTCGCGCGACCCGCTACGTTCTTCCAGCAGACCGACGAGATAAAATAATCCCGGTGCCGCCAGACCGTGGGCAAACATTTGCAGTATGATGCCTTGGAGAGCCAACTCATGCGGGTTTTTCAATCCAATATCGCTCGACACAACTATCCCAATCGCGCCCACGCCGAGAACGCAATAGGCCACATGGTTGAGCGACGAGAAGGCAAGCAGGCGCTTGAGATCGGTCTGTCGCAATGCGAGGAACGCGCCCCACAGGATCGTCACCAGCGCGAAGGTCATCAGCGTACCGGCGTGCTGCTGCAGTTGCTCAGGGAAAATGGGAACGATGAGTCGCAGGAAACCGTAGACGCCCATTTTCGACATCACGCCGGTGAGCAGCATGGTCACCGGTGTCGGCGCGGCGGCGTACGCTGGCGCCTGCCAGATGTGAAGCGGCGCGAGAGGCACCTTCACCCACAGTCCGGCGAGGACAGCGCAGAAGATCAGCGGGCTGACGCTAACGTCTTTTTTGGCGAGTTCGATGAAGTCAAAGGTGCCGGTTTGCTGGTACAAAAACAGGAAGCCCAGCAGCATCGCCACGCTACCCAGCACGGTAAACAGAAAAAAATTCAGCGCTGCACCGTGCCGTTCCTCGCCTTTGCCGAAGAGCTTGATGAGAAAGAAGGGTGGCACCAGCGCCAGTTCCCAATACAGGAACCAATGGAAAAAGTTCAGCGCAGTGAAGGTGCCAAACAGGCCGGTGAACAGGAGACTGAGCAGCACGAAATAGGTGCGCGGCCGGTCGGTGTGCTGCCACGAAGCCAGCACAACGAGAGGCGCGAGCAGCGCCGACAACAGCAGCACCAGCGCGTTGGTGCCGTCCAAGCCCACGAAGTACGACACCATTGTTTTGTTCTTCTTTTCCGCTGCCGTCGTTTGATCAGTGTCAAGCTGTGAAATCCACTCCACCTTTTCCATAAACTTCAGATCCCCAGGTTGCTCGTTAAACTGCAAAAGCATCCACACCGCGAGGGCCAACGACACCAGCGCACCGGCCAGCGCCACCGCGCGGGCACGGCGTTCCGGCAGGGCCAAAATCAGCACGGCCGCCACCATCGGGGCCAATGTGAGTGCGGTGATCATTTCATCCAGGACACCAGCAACCCCAGTGCGACCGCGCCGAGCGCGATGAGGCGGAGGTAGCCGGGGAGAAAGCCGTTTTGCGGGCGGGTCACGGCGTGGCCGGCCGAGCGAAGCCGGTTGCACATGCCGTCGAAGGCCAGCGTGTCGATCAATTTACGGTCGCCGCCGACAGCGAAGGCGTTGCCAATCCTGTCCGCCAGCAGTACCGCCAAGTCGCGTACGAAGTGCAGCAGTTCGTTGAGTTGTTCGAAGATGACGATGGCCAACGCCCACAACCGGCCCACCGTGGCGGCGTACAACTCGTCGAACCACAACTTGCGTACGAGCGGCGTGACGGCGAGCGGATCTGCCGCTTGGCCAAGCGCGCGGCCTCGATAAATCAGCCAGCCAAGCGCAATACCCCCCAGCGCCACCGCCATGCTCACGGCGATGACAAAGTTGTCGTGTATAAGTTTCCCTTGCAGTTTGGCAAAAATTGATTTTTCCAAAACCATCCCCATGCCGAGGGCAAACAGCGCCAAAATGACCAGTGGCGTGGTCATTGTCACTGGGCTTTCGTGCGGCGTTTTGCAGCCGCGGTATTCGCCCGCAAACACGTACAGGCACTGGCGCGTCATGTACACCGCTGTGAGCAGTGAGGCTGCGGCGGCGATCCAGAAAACAGGTCTCATCAACGGTTCTTCCCACGCGGCGGCAAGGATTTGATCCTTGCTATAATAACCGCTAGTGACGAATGGCAATGCCACCAGTGCCGCTGTGCCGCAAAGGTAGGCGATGGAGGTCACGCGCATGGGTTTCCAAATGCCGCCCATCTTGCGGATGTCTTGTTCCTCGTGGCAACCGTGGATGATCGAGCCCGCACCGAGGAAGAGCAGCGCCTTGAAGAAGGCGTGTGTGAGCAAATGAAACATGCCCACCGCCACGCCGCCCACACCCAGCCCCACCATCATCAGGCCGAGTTGGCTCACTGTGGAGTAGGCCAGGATGCGTTTAATGTCGTATTGGCCAAGGGCAATGAATGCAGCAATAAGTGCGGTGATTGCGCCTGTCCAAGCCACCACCGGCAGCGTGCCGCCATTCTCAAAGAGCGGCATGGTGCGTGCCACGAGGAACACACCGGCTGCCACCATCGTCGCCGCGTGGATCAGCGCGCTGACCGGCGTGGGTCCTTCCATCGCGTCCGGTAGCCACACATGCAGCGGCAGTTGACCGGACTTACCCACCGCGCCCATGAACAGTAGCAAGCTGATCATCGCCGAGGCCTTGAGGCCAAGCACGGTCGCGCCGATCGGCAACTCGAGCAGTCCTTGGCCACCGTCATAAAGCGTCAGCGTGCCAGTCGTCTTGAACGCCAGCAGGATGCCGATGAGAAAACCCATGTCGCCGATGCGGGTGACGATGAACGCCTTTTTGCCAGCCGCGGCTGCCTCCGGCTTGTGGAACCAGAAACTGATGAGTAAGTACGACGCGACGCCGACAATCTCCCAGCACATGAACAGCAGTAAGAGGTTATTGACCAATACGAGGCCAAGCATCCCGGCAGCAAACAACGACAGGTAGCAGAAGAATCGGGCCATGCGTTCGTCCTCTTTCATGTAGCCGGCGGAGTAGATGAAAATGAGCAGGCCGACGAAGGTGACCATTGCGGCCATCACACCAGTAAGTGGGTCGAGTACGAAACCAAAATTGATGACGGTATCGTTGCCGACGGTGAGCCATTCAAAATCAAATGTCAGGGGATCATCCGTCGGCTTCATGCCGCATGCCTCTTTCAGTGCCGAGAGTGCCAAGCCGCAGGAGGCGAGCATCGCGACGATGGCTACACCGGCGGCGCGCCGACCATTCTGCAGCGCGCACGTCAAGGCGGCGGCCAGCAGTGGTAGCAGGGGTATGAGGGCCAAGGTCGTGGTACTCATTCTTCCCTTAACGTGTCCATTGACTCCAAGTCCACGGTTTTGAAATGCCGATAAACCGCAATCACCAAGGCCAAGCCCACGGCCACTTCAGCAGCCGCCACGGCGATCGCGAACAGCGTGAACAACGGCCCGTGCAGCAGCGCGGGGTTTTCGCTGTAACGCCAAAAAGCGATGAAGTTTAGGTTGGCGGCGTTGAGCATAATCTCGACGGAAAACAGCACGACGATGGCATTGCGTCGCGTGAACGCGCCCATCAACCCAACGCAAAATAGCAGCGCCGCCAAAATGAGGTAATGGTGCAAAGTCATTCCGGTGAATCCTCCTCCTTGGGCATGCGAACGCCCTGCGCCGCGGTGACTGCACCGATGAGAGCAGCTGTGAGCAACAACGCCAGCACCTCCAGCGTGACCACGTATGGGTTCATCAACTTGTGACCTAGTTCCTTGACCGAGGGGTCGATCGTCTGGGCGGCTTTCGGGGGTGGCAATTGCTGGATGGCTGGCAGCAACAGCACAACAAACACCGCGGCAGTCACCACGAGCCCCCAGAACCAGCCACGTGAGGTTACTCGGCGGTCGTCATCGCCCGTGACACGCTCCGTGAGCATGATGGCAAACAGCAGTAAAATGCCCACCGCACCGATATACACGAGCACCTGAACCGCTGCGATGAACTCGGCGAGCAGCAGTAAAAACAACCCCGACAAACCCGCGAAGAAAACCAGCAATGCGAACACACCGTGAATGAGATTGCGCTTGCGCACCGCAACCAGCGCACCGAATATGGCGATGATGGACAAGATCCAAAATGCAACTACCTCGTTCATTCAGCGTACTTGTACTCGCGCGGGCGCACTTTGCCGCGGTTCAGTTGGTTCAGTCCACTGGCGGCACCATACAAAACCGCGAACGAGATCACCCAAGTGATCACCGTGATAATTGTGTTGTCTAGTTGTTCCGCGTGCCAAGCGAAGCCGGCCACGAGGATGTTCAGAATGGAAAGCGGCAGCATGAATTTCCACGCAAAACCCATCAACTGGTCGACTCGCAGGCGGGGCAGGGTGCCTCGCAGCCAAATCATCACTGCGATAAGGGCGAATATTTTTGCGAGAAACCACACGGCCGACAGCCCTGGAAATGCTTCCGTGGCCAAACCTTGATCCTCCGGATTCATCGTCACGCCGGGGCCATCGCCGCCGCCAAGGAATAGCGTCACGGCCAGACCGCTGATGGCGAACATGGCGATATATTCACCGAGGAAAAAGAGCGCAAACTTGAAACCGCTATACTCTGTGAAGTAGCCGGCGATGATCTCGCTCTCGGCCTCGGGCAGATCGAACGGGGAACGGTTGGTTTCCGCCAGCGCGGCGATGAAGAAAATGACAAAGGCCGTGAATCCCCACGGGGAGAGAATAAACCAATATTCATCCGCTTGCTCTTTGACGATCTCGGCGGCGTTGAGGCTGCCGACCATCATCACCACGATGACAGCGGAAAGCACGAGTGGGATTTCATAGCTGACCATTTGCGCGACGGCGCGTATGCCGCCGAGTAGCGAGTACTTGTTGCGAGATGCCCAGCCAGCCATGAAAACTGCGAGCGTGTTAAGGCCGGTGATGGCGAAAAAGAAAATGACCGCACCATCCAGCATGAAGGGCTTTACTAAACCTTGAATGTTCTTGATCCAGGGGAAATTAAGGGGGAGGAAGCACAACACGAGCATCGCGGGGATGAGTGCTAGGATGGGGGCGAGAAGGTGAAACAGGCGGTCGGCACCCCTCGGGACGATGTCTTCCTTGAAAATCATCTTGATGCCGTCAGCGGCCGGTTGGCCAAGGCCGAAGAGGCCGATGCGTGTGCATGGGATACCCACCTTGTTGGGGCCGATGCGGTTTTGGATGCGGGCTAGAGCCTTGCGCTCGAGCCATGTGGTGAAGGCGAAAAGTGTCGCGAAAATCAACATTAGCGGCACGGTGGCGATGAGAATGTCTGTGAGGGTGAGGGGTTCGAGGCTCATTCGGCAACCTCCTTCTTCTCATCACCAGCTTCGGTTTCAGCCCCGGCTTTTGCCTCAGCTTTCTTTTTGGCGGCCTCGGCGGCAGCTTTTTTCTTGGCTTCCTTGGCTGTTTTTTCGTCGGCGATCCGCTTGTCCCGGGCGGCGGCTTCCTCGGGATGAATTTTGTGGTAGTAGTCGTTGCTCTTGAGCAAATCCCCTTGATGCAGCAGCAGTCCGCCGAAGCGGTTCGGCGTGCTCAACTCGAACTGGCTATTCATCACAATGGCATCGAACGGGCAGACCTCCACGCAAATCTGGCAGCTCATGCACACCGATACGTCGATGTCGAAAGTTGCGGGATAAAACTGCATCTTGCCGCTGGAGTCCTCTTTTTTCTCGGTGCTCTTTTCGATGTAAATGCATTGTGGGGGACAACTGCGCTCGCAGATTTGGCAGGCGACGCAGCGGATGGTGTCCATCGGTTCGCTGCCGTCATGCAGCAGCATGGGGAAGTTGCGGCTGTAATTGGTGACGGTGGTGGTGTCGCGAAGTTGTTCGCCTTCCTCTTTTGGGTAATCACCGGCGTGCTGAGGCAGGCTGCCTTCGGTTCGCCACGAATAATCGTTCGTGGGGAGGCGCTCCCTGTGGAAATATGAGCCCACAAAGTTGCGGAACGTCACCGCCATGCCCTTGAAAATGCCACTGCCAAGCAGGGTCATCGATCCACCTCCCCGAGGACTATATCGATGCTGCCGAGGATGACGACGGCATCGGCGATTTTCTGGCTAAGGCACATGTCGCGCAGCACGGTGAGATTGATGAGCGACGGCGGCCGCACACGGTAGCGATACGGCTTGGGCGTGCCGTCGGCGATCAGGTAAAACCCAAGCTCGCCCTTGGGCCCCTCGACGCGAGCGTACGCTTCGGCTGGCTTGGGCTTAAAGATTTTTGGCGCTTTACCGATGATGTCGCCCCCGGGAATATCACGCAGCGCCTGCTTTAAAATCTCGATGCTTTCCCGCATCTCAAGCATGCGAATCATGAACCGGTCATAGCAGTCGCCCACATCGTCATCGGTGTATGGCACGCGAAACTTGAACCGATTGTAGATGCCGTACTGGTCAACTTTTCGAATGTCGTAATTCACGCCGCTGGCGCGAAGCATCGGGCCGGTGATACCCGCGCTGATGGCCAGGTCACGGGATAAACATCCTACGCCTTGTGTGCGACTGAGGATGATCTCGTTTTCGCAGAGGAGCTTTTCATACTCGTCGAGAAAATCCGGAAAGCGATCGACCACCTCCCGAGTGCGGTCGAGCCATCCTTCCGGCACATCGTTGCGGAGGCCTCCGAAGCGGAAGTAATTGCACATCATCCGGGCGCCACTGGCCTGTTCAAACAAGTCCATAATTTTTTCGCGTTCGCGAAAGGCATAGAGCAGGGGGGTGCCCAGCGCCCCGAGGTCATTGATGAAAAAGCCGACGAGCGAGATGTGGTTCACCAGTCGCGTGAGCTCCGCCATGATCACGCGCAAATACTCGGCGCGCTCCGGCACTTCAATTTCCACCAACTTTTCGGCCGCGAGTGCGTAGGCCCAGTTGTTGGTCATGCTGTTGAAGTAATCAAGGCGATCGGTGAACGGCATGCTCGCGAGGTAGCTCATGTTCTCGGCAAGCTTCTCGTGGTTGCGGTGCAGATAGCCGAACACCGGTTGCAAATCCACAACCGTTTCGCCGTCCAACTTCACATCCATCCGGAACACGCCGTGCGTGCTGGGATGATGCGGCCCCATCGAAACTTCCAGCAGACTGGTTTCCAGTCCGTCCTGCTGAATCAACTCGTAGTTGGGTGCTGTGGCTGTGGGGCTGCTCAAACGATGACTTTCCCCCTCTGATGCCTCTCCAAAACCTCGTCGTGCGGCGTGGGCTCCCACTCGTAGTCGAACGGCTCGGTGTAATCCTTCCGCATGGGGTGCCCCTCGAACTCGTCCCACATCAAAATGCGTCGTTGATCGGGATGCCCCATGAAGTTCACGCCAAACAAGTCGTAAACCTCCCGTTCCTGCAGTTCGCAACTCCGCCACACCGGCGTGAGTGATTCGACTTCCGGTTGTTCGCGGTTGGTGCGCTGTTTTAAAACGAGCGGGCCGGTTTGTTTTTGCATGGAATAAAGATGATAGACGATGTCCATGCGGCTGGGTTCGATCCGGATCACTGTTTCCGTCTTGCCTGCCTCGTTTGTCACCTTTTCCTTGATTTCACGCTCAAGGTAATCGACTCCGGTGACGTTGCTGCAGTAATCGAGCAAAAACGCATCATTGTCGCGGAGCCATGTCGCGATCTTCGCAGCCTGGGCCGCAGGTGCGACGAGCGCGCCAGCTTCCTCATCCCATTCCAGACCCGGGAATTTCCCGAGGATCGGTTCGTGGCCCACAGTGTGGCTCATGCGGTGGCTTCTTCCAGCGGCTTGACGTTGGGATTGGTCGGGGGCTGCCACACATCCGGGTTGTAGGGAGGCTCGAGATCCTTGCCGGTAAATTCCGGCACCGTATACTGCCGCCGGCCTTTCGTGAAAGCCGGGTCCGACTTGATATCCTGCGTGCGGATTTTCTCCTGCAAATAGTTCAGCGACTGCAGCACCGCCTCCGGCCGCGGCGGGCAGCCCGGCAGGTACACGTCCACCGGGATGTAGCGGTCGATGCCCTTGAGCACGTTATAGCCCTGCTTGAACGGTCCGCCCGAGATGGCGCACGCGCCCATCGCGATCACCCACTTGGGTTCCGGCATCTGATTGAAAATTCGAACCACCTGCGGCGCCATTTTCTTGGTGACCGTGCCGGAGACGATCATCAGGTCGGCCTGGCGCGGGGTGGGACGAAACACTTCCGACCCGAAACGTGATATGTCAAAACGGGACGTGGCCGACGCAATCATTTCGATCGCACAACAGGCCAGGCCGAATGTTAGAGGCCAGACCGAGCCGCCGCGCGCCCAGTTGTAGAGGTAATCGACCTTTGACACAATCACCCCGGCACGCTCCAGTTCCGTACGTGTCGTGTTGTCGAGATCGATGTCGGGTGATGTGTTTGAGGTTGTCATTTCCAGGTCAGCACTCCCTTGAGCCAGAGATAAATCAAACTTTCAGCCAAAAGCAGAATAAACACCCCCATAGCCAGGAACGCCCCAAATGACAGCCCCTTGAAAGCCACCGCCCACGGGTAGATGAATACCACCTCGATGTCGAAGATCACAAACGCCAGCGCGTACAGATAGTATTGCACTTTGAACTGCACCCACGGATCGCCTTTCGACTCTAGCCCGCACTCGAAGGCCGACTCCTTGATGTCGCCCGGCTTGCGCGGTGCGAGGATCGCCGCGAGAATGAGCGGCGCGCAGGCAAATCCCACTGCCAGCAACACCATCACGGTCAGGATTAGGTAGGCGGAATACGGGTCGTTGGTCGCACCGACGTGCGGCAGGACACTGTTCACGGTCGAGAGCAACTCAGGCTGCATTTTACTACTTGTCGATTTTGGCACTGCGATCCCGCCGTGGCTGGAATCGACGACTCCCTGTTAGGGGCGCATGGTTCGGTTTCACCGGCAGAAGTCAAGACTCTCTTTGCTTCAGGGAGTGGGCTCGCTTGGCCAAACTCCCGGCCGGACGACCAAGCCAGCCCGAACAGCAGCAGTAATTGATAATGGAACCGGTACGGCATGCTTACTCCCGTCGGGGCATGCGAATAGGCGAAACAGCTGCGCTTGACTATCCATTTTTTGAGTCTCTGCCTCGACTGCGGGATTATGCCTTAACGGAGTGAACGGCAGTCGCCATCAACCGGAGAACTTGCTCCAATGTCCAGTTGAGCTTGACAGTGAGTGCTGGAAATATAAATTGCACGCAGCGATTTGAGACGGAGATTGAGTTCAGGAACGGGTGCACGCCTGGGTCGGTTGCCGGAACGTCATCCGCGTTGACCGGATAGTCCAGATGACTGGAGTCAGTC
>Ga0208275_1000022_pt1 | contig 23379 bp, 25 predicted proteins | sample ETNtaG_FD_185757 | JGI IMG/M metagenome (GOLD analysis project Ga0208275, IMG submission 185757) | Marine microbial and viral communities from oxygen minimum zone, Eastern Pacific Ocean - ETNP201306PF49B (SPAdes) (version 2) | ecosystem: Environmental > Aquatic > Marine > Oceanic ... | reverse complement strand
GCGCCAGGACCTTGCCGGCGGTTGGGATGCCTGGTTCGATCAGCCGCTCAACAATGCGCAACTGGCAACGATCGGCGCTTACTTCAAGTGGGTACCGGCCTTCGCGCAGTTATTCGAACAGACTGGCAGAGACTTGAAGGGCTTCTACCAGGCGGCCGAGCGCGTCGGCACGTTGCCGGCCGCGGACCGGCATGCGCTGATGGCGAAAAAAATATCATCCTCGGAGTAGCTGGTTTTCGGCACCAGGGCCGTGGCCATCAAGCTTGAAGCCAAGACAAATCACTAAAGTTGCCGTTCCAGTTTGTTTTTCGCACAGAGAAGATTCGCCGCACCGGCTTTTGCTCTTTATTTCAGCCCTCAACTGTAGCGACGCTGGTAGTTCTCGAGTGCGGGCAGGTGGTGGCTGAGGTCCGGGCTGGTTGCGAGGTATTCGAGCAAGTTGCTGAGGCGGGCCAGCGCATGTACCCGCAAATTCCATTGCTCGCGCACTACCGTGATGGCCGAGTGACCATCTTCAGTCATTTTCTCCTCGCGGTCGAGCGCTATCATTACTGCAACCGGTGTAGCACCCGCATTACAGATGATCTCGACTGACTCGCGCACTGAAGTGCCCGCGGTGATGACATCATCGATGATGACTACGCTGCCGGTAAGTTCTGCACCGACCAGTTGCCCACCCTCGCCATGGTCTTTGGGCTCCTTGCGGTTAAAGGCAAAGCCCGTGTTGCGGCCATGATGTTCGGCAAGTGCAGTGGCTGTGGCGGCGGCCAGCGGGATGCCCTTGTAGGCCGGACCGAACAGCATAAAGGGCTCTGGCTCGGCATTGTTCAGGGCACTCGCGTAGAAGCGGGCAAGGCTCGAAAGTGTCTGGCCGGTATTGAGCAGCCCCACATTGAAGAAGTACGGACTGACCCTACCGGATTTGAGGGTAAACTCTCCGAAGCGCAATACGCCACTGTTGATAGCGAACTCAAGGAACGCGTGTTCGGGGTCTTGCATCACAGCGGGTTACAGGATGTCCTGGGAGGAGTTCACGGGTGAGAATCATAACCCTTAACGTCAATGGTATACGAGCGGCGGCGCGCAAGGGTTTTTTCGAATGGCTGGGCACACAGGACGCTGATTTTGTCTGCCTGCAGGAAACCCGCGCCCAGCCGGAAAAGCGCAAGGACCCGCAGTTCTACCCAGAAGGTTATGCCACGGCCTACGTCGATGCCGAGCGCAAGGGCTACAGTGGTGTTGCGATTTATTGCCGACGCCAACCGGACCGGGTACAGCAAGGTCTGGGCTGGAAGGATTTTGACAGTGAGGGGCGCTGGGTGCAGGTGGACTACGGCCGCCTCAGTGTCGTGTCGCTGTATATGCCCTCCGGCACCAGCAGTGACGAGCGCTTGAACTTCAAGTACGACATTATGGCGCGCATGAAACCGCTGATCCGGGATCTTGTTAGCAATGGCCGCGAGTACATCATCTGTGGCGACATCAACATCGCACACCGCAAGATCGACCTAAAAAACTGGCGCGGCAACCAGAAGAACTCGGGATTTCTACCGGATGAGCGGGCCTGGATGGACTGGCTGTTCAATGATGGTGGGCTGGTCGACGTGTTCCGCCGCCTGGAGCCCGGGGAGGATCAGTACACATGGTGGTCCAACCGGGGCCAGGCCTGGGCCAAGAACGTGGGCTGGCGCATCGACTACCAGGTGGCTACTCCGACCATTACCGCGCGGGCCCGCGAAACATCCATCTACAAAGCCGAGCGTTTTTCCGACCATGCTCCGCTTATTATTGACTACCGGGTTAGTGAACGCTGGCTCAAGGGCTGAGCGTGCGGGAACATCTGGCCAGGTGGCCAGGATAATGTATCCCGCCCTGACGGGCAGGAGGGGATGATGACCGACAGCGCAAAGCAGGGCAGCAGCCAGACATTAGCGCAGACCTTTTCGGTTTACCTCGAACGACGCATGGTTCGCATTCTGCTGCTCGGGATCATCAGCGGCTTTCCCTGGGTCCTGATCGGCAGCAGTCTCAGTCTGTGGCTGAAGGAGGATGGCCTGAGCCGCAGCACCATCGGCTGGGCTGGCCTCATCTTCGGTGTGTACGCAATCAATTTTCTCTGGGCCCCGCTAATTGATCGTATCCGGGTGCCGTGGCTGACGCCGCGGCTGGGTCATCGCCGATCCTGGATTATCACCCTGCAGTTGTTGATCCTGCTGTGCCTGGCCCTGTGGAGCTTGATTGATCCGGTGGCCAACCTCGCCGGTGTGATCGCCATTGGTTTGGTGATCGCCATCGCCTCGGCCACCCAGGACATAACCATCGATGCGCTGCGGATCGAGCAGATCGGCGAGGCCGAGGGCCGGGCCATGGCGGCCGGTGCGGCGACCGCGGTGGTCGGTTGGTGGACCGGCTACAAACTGGGCGGGGTGGTTGCACTCAAGACCGCCCAGGCCTTCCAGGATGCTGGTGTGGCCGACTACTGGCAGGTCACCTTCCTGGTATTGGGCATCGTCATTATCGCCTGCAATATCGGCCTGATGTTCGTGCCGGAGCCGCAGTCTGCCGGACGGATCGCGGCCCAGGCCCGCACCGAGGAACTGATCGCCTCGAAGCTCGGCATCTCCGGTGTCTTCGCGCAGGCCGGCGCTTGGCTAGTCGGCACCGTGGTTGGCCCACTGATGAGCTTTTTCCGACGCAACGGCCTGGCCATCGCGCTCGCGGTGCTCGGTTTCATTTTCCTGTTCAAGATCGGTGAAGCCTTTCTCGGGCGGATGTCCATCATCTTCTACAAAGAGATTGGCTTCTCTAAGTCCGACATCGCGCTGTACTCTAAAGGCATTGGCTGGATCACCACGGTTGTGTTCACGCTGCTGGGAGGTTTATTCGCCATCCGCATGGGGTTGGTACGGGCCATGTTTGCCTCCGGGATACTGATGGCACTCACTAACCTGCTGTTTGCGTTGCTCGCCTGGGTAGGCAAGTCCGAGCCTCTTTTTGCCGTGGCGGTGCTGCTGGATGATCTCGCCGGAGCGTTTGCTACCGTAACCTTCGTCGCCTTTATATCGATGTTGGTAGACCGGACCTATACGGCCACCCAGTATGCGCTGCTCGCCTCGATCGGCACTGCCGGTAGAACCCTGTTTGCCTCATCCTCTGGTGCGCTGGTTGACTGGCTGGGGGGGGACTGGAGCACGTTTTTCGTCATCACAGCGGTGATGGTCATCCCGTCACTGGTGTGCCTGTGGCTGATTCGGCACCAACTTGCCGCCATGCTCTCGGGTGCGCAAGTGCGACTCTTTAGCAAACAGGTCGAGTAGGCGCCCCAGGGCCCAGGCTAAGCCAGTCTGGTTTGCCGCTCGCTCGCCCCTCGGGCAGTCCGGTACGGGCGCAGGCACAGGGGGCTCGCTGCCGATCTACCCGCTTTGCTGGTGAAGGAAGACGGCGCCAGCAGGTATAATTGAGCGTTGTGCGCCCACGCCGCCGCGAATCGTCGCGCCCGGCGCTAATCCTGACCCTGCTCGATGCCCTAGCTATGCCCATATACGAGTATCAATGCGATCAGTGCAGTCATCACCTGGAGGTACTGCAGAAAATCGCCGATGAACCTCTGGTCTACTGCCCCGAATGCGGTGAGGCATCGCTGCATAAGCAGGTGTCGGCAGCAGCTTTCCGGCTTAAGGGCACTGGTTGGTACGAAACCGACTTCAAACATTCCGGCAAGGATAAAGACAAGGACAAGGACAAGGCGGATACCAAGAGCAAGGCAGATGGCAAGGATGGCAGTAAGGATGCTGTGTCTACCGACAAATCAACTCCGGCAAAGTCCGAAAGTGGCAGCGACAAACAGTCCGGTGGCGCGAACAAGGGTGGTGCGTCCACTGGCTCGAGTACCTCGGATTCGGCCTGACTGGAATTTCGGCCGCGACTGACGCAGGTCGCCGCCAGGAACACCCATCGTGACATCAAGCCTGCGAACCTGCCTGTGTGGAGATGTTGATGAGTCGCTCATCGAGCGGGAAGTGCGTCTGTGCGGCTGGGTGCAGCGCCGCCGCGACCATGGTGGGGTGATCTTTATTGATCTGCGCGACCGTAGCGGACTGGTGCAGGTCGTGTTCGATCCAGATCGCCCTGTGCAATTCGCGCTTGCCGAAACAGTCCGCAACGAATACGTGCTGCAGGCCACTGGCAGGGTGCGACACCGGCCCGCCGGTACTGATAACCCGGACCTTGGAACTGGCACAGTCGAGGTTCTGGGACTCGAACTCACAGTCCTCAACAGCAGCGACCCGCTACCCTTCCAGATGGAAGACGAGGACACGGGTGAAGCCGTGCGCCTACGTTACCGCTACCTGGATCTACGCAGCGAGCGCATGCAGTACAACCTGCGCCTGCGTCATGCGGTAGTGCGTGCGATGCGCCGGTTCCTAGAAGAGCGGGATTTCGTGGAGTTGGAGACCCCGGTACTGACGCGCTCGACTCCGGAAGGTGCACGTGATTACCTAGTGCCGAGCCGGGTCCACCCGGGACAGTTCTTTGCCTTGCCACAGTCGCCGCAGCTGTTCAAACAGTTGCTGATGGTGGCCGGGTTCGAGCGCTATTACCAGATCGCCCGTTGTTTCCGCGACGAGGATCTGCGGGCTGATCGCCAGCCCGAGTTCACCCAGCTCGATATCGAGATGTCCTTCATCGATGAGGGTGAGATCATCCTGGTAATGGAAGAGCTGGTGCGCGCGATTTTCTCCTCGGTACTGGATATTGAACTGCCCGACCCCTTCCCCCGGCTGACCTACCTTGAGAGCGTCAGCCGGTTTGGCACTGACCGACCGGACCTGCGCATCCCGCTGGAACTGGTGGACGTGGATGACCTGATGGCCGGGGTCGAGTTCAAGGTGTTCGCCGGACCCGCTGCCGCGGCAGGCAGCCGAGTAGCCGTGCTGCGGCTGCCGGGTGGCTGTGCGCTTAGTCGCCAACAGATCGACAACTACACCGATTACGTGCGGCAGTTCGGTGCAGGTGGCCTGGCCTATATTAAGGTCAACGACCTGGCTGCAGGCGGCGCGGGGCTGCAATCGCCGATCCTCAAGTTTCTGCCCGAGGAGGTGGTCGCGCAACTGTTGAATCGGGTCGACGCGATGAATGGGGACCTGCTCTTTTTTGGCGCTGATACCGAGCGAGTAGTGAACGATGCGCTCGGCGCATTGCGAGTGCGTCTGGGGTACGACCTCGAACTGGTCGAGTCCGGCTGGCGGCCTGCCTGGATAGTGGATTTCCCGCTCTTTGAAAAGGCGCCCGATAGTGGCCGCTGGCAGTCACTGCACCATCCCTTTACCGCGCCCGGAGAAGACGACATCGCGCTACTTGAGACCGACCCCGGTGCAGTGTTGTCGCGAGCCTATGACATGGTGTTGAACGGTGCCGAGATCGGTGGCGGCTCTATACGTATACACCGCTCTCATGTACAGCAGCAGGTATTCAAGGTGCTTGGCATCGATGGGGAGGAAGCCGCGACAAAGTTCGGGTTCTTGCTCGAGGCGTTACGTTATGGGGCACCGCCGCACGGTGGTATTGCTTTCGGCCTGGATCGCATCATCGCAATAATGGCGGGTGAGGAGTCGATCCGTGACGTGATCACTTTTCCCAAGACCCAGAAAGCATCATGTCTACTGACTGAATCGCCAAGCGGGGTGGATGCCGAACAGTTGCGCGATCTGGGTATCCGTATCCGCGCAGCCCAAGCCACTGCTGGCTCCGACCCGGGGTGAGCGCTGCAGCACTGGCGCCGCCAGAGCAGTTCAAGCGGCCGGAATCGGTTTTGGTCGTGGTCTACACTCACGACTGCCAAACGTTGCTGCTCGAGCGGGCGTGGCCGGTATTCTGGCAGTCGGTCACCGGCAGTCTGGAATGGCCAGACGAGATGCCGGCACAGGCCGCGCGGCGCGAACTTTTTGAGGAAACCGGCATCAGTTCAGAGGGGGGCTGGCGCGACTGGCACCTGGCCCGCAGTTTTCACATTCTGCCCGAGTACCGTTACCTGTACGGGCCTGGCATCGTTGACAATGTGGAGCACCTGTTCTCGCTGGAGTTGCCGGCACCCTGCGAGGTGCGTCTGGATCCCGCTGAGCACAACCGGAGCCGCTGGCTGGACCTGGCGCAGGCAGTTGACAGCGTCTGGTCATGGACCAACCGTGCTGGGCTGGAACAGGTAGCCGCAGAACTGGTGTAATGGACAGTGGGCCGTGGGGTCCACGGCACTACCAGGAGAGACGCGCAAGGTATGGCTGGACACAGTAAATGGGCCAACATCAAATTTCGCAAAGCGGCGCAGGACGCCAGGCGAGGCAAACTCTTTACCAAGTTGATCCGTGAGATCACGGTGGCAGCCCGAGCCGGAGGTGGTGATGTGACGGCCAATGCGAGACTGCGTGCGGCAGCAGACAAGGCGCTTGCCGCCAATATGACCCGCGATACCATCGATCGCGCAATCAAGCGTGGCACCGGCGAACTAGACGGGGTTTCTTACGAGGAGATCCGTTACGAGGGTTATGCACCTGGTGGGGTGGCAGTACTGGTCGAGTGCACTACCGACAACCGCAACCGCACGGTCAGCGAGATTCGTCACACTTTCAACAAGTATGGCGGTAATCTGGGCACCGACGGGTCGGTGGCGTACCTGTTCGATAAGGTCGGGCTGCTGATTTTTCCGTCTGGAGTTGACGAGGAGGAGGTGATGGAAGTGGCCGTGGGCGCTGGGGCCGATGATGTAGACACCGATGATGATGGCACTATAGAGGTCACAACCCCGGCTGAGGAATTTTCTGCCGTACGCGAAGCGCTGACGAGCGGTGGCTTGACGCCGGAGATTGCCGAAATCGTCCAGCGGCCGGCCAATGAGACGCCGCTGGAAGGCGAGGACGCGGAAAAGGCCATGCGGCTGATCGATGCATTGGAGGAACTCGATGATGTGCAGGACGTCTACACCAATGCCAGCTTCCCCGAGGATATGCAACCGGCTGGCTGAGGCACAGCCGGCCGCGCAAGCCAGTGAATACCTTCAGGATACTCGGCATCGATCCGGGTTCCCGCGTTACCGGGGTGGGCGTGGTCGAGTCCCGTGGTCAGAGCCTGTATCACGTGCATAGTGAGTGTGTCCGCGCGGGTGATGGCGATCTCGGATCGCGGCTTGCAGTAATTTACGAGCGCATCCAAGCGGTAATCGACGAGTGCCGGCCGCACGGCGCGGCTATCGAGAAGGTTTTCATGGCAGCAAATCCCCAGGCTGCATTGATACTGGGTCACGCCCGGGGCGTTGCGCTGCTGGCGGCGGTGCAGCAGGGATTGGCGGTGGCAGAGTACAGTGCGCTTGAGATCAAGCGCGCAGTAGTTGGTGCCGGCAGCGCTGGCAAGGGGCAAGTTCAGCACATGGTTCGGGTGTTGCTGGGCATGGATCACGAACCGCCCCAGGATGCCGCCGACGCACTGGCCTGTGCCATCTGTCACATCCACACGGCTCAAGGTGCCCAGCACCTGGCAACAGCGGCTATGGCTGATGCGCATAGCGCAGGGAACACCAGAGAATGATTGGCTGGATCAGTGGCAAACTCTTGCGCAAGCAGCCGCCGCAGTTGTTGGTAGAGGTGGGCGGTGTCGGCTACGAGTTGGAGGCGCCGATGACCGCTTTTTATAACTTGCCGGATCCTGGTGGTATGGTCTCCCTGCATACCCACCTGGTGATACGCGACGATGCTCATCTGCTATTCGGTTTTACCGATTTGCGCCAGCGTGACCTCTTTCGCACTCTGCTAAAGATCACCGGTGTGGGGCCGCGGGTGGCGCTGGCGATTCTCTCGGGGCTGACGGCCGACGACTTAGTAGCTTGCATCAGCGTTGGCGACGTGGCCCAATTGACGCGGGTGCCAGGCATCGGTCGAAAGACTGCTGAGCGCCTGGTTATCGAGTTACGTGACCGGCTTGATGCAACTGCAGAGAGCGGCGCGACACTTACCGGGAGCTCAGCATTGACGCCGGAACAGGATGCGGTGAGTGCGCTAGTGGCGTTGGGGTACAAGTCGACGGCGGCAACCGCGGCGGTGCGCGCTGCTGCTAGCGCCGGGGCATCAGTCGAGGAACTGATCCGCGGCGCACTGAAGGAACTGTCGGGAGAGCGAACATGACGAACAGAGATCCCGTGGTAACGGCGACGGATCAGAACGACAACTCACAGGAACGGGTGATCGACCGCAGCCTGCGGCCAGTGACGCTAGCTGAATTCATCGGCCAGCCGCTCGCCAGGGAGCAACTGGAGATCTTCATCAGTGCGGCCCGTGGGCGCAATGAGGCGCTGGACCACGTGCTGGTGTTCGGCCCGCCGGGCCTTGGCAAGACGACCTTGGCGCATATCCTGGCCCATGAGATGGGCGCAGGTTTGCGCCAGACATCGGGGCCGGTGCTGGAAAAAGCCGGTGACCTGGCGGCCATCCTGACTAACCTCGAGCCCCACGATGTGCTGTTTGTCGACGAGATTCATCGCCTGAGTCCGGCCGTAGAGGAGATCCTCTATCCAGCACTTGAGGACTACCAACTAGATATCATCATCGGCGAAGGGCCGGCAGCGCGTTCGATCAAGCTCAATCTGCCGCCGTTTACGCTGGTGGGGGCTACTACTCGGGCAGGCCTTCTGACTTCACCGTTGCGCGACCGCTTCGGTATCGTTCAACGGCTGGAGTTCTACAGCACTGCCGAACTGTCGCAAATCGTCGAGCGCTCGGCCGGAATCCTCGGGGTGATGAGCGACGTTGCCGGTGTCGCCGCGATTGCGGAGCGCAGTCGCGGTACGCCGCGCATCGCTAACCGTTTATTACGACGGGTGCGGGACTACGCCGAAGTTAAGGCCGACGGGCGCGTTACCAACGATACCGCTAACCGGGCGCTGAACCTGTTGGAGGTCGATGAGTTTGGTTTGGATACACTGGACCGGCGGCTGCTGCTCGCTATCATGGAGAAGTTCGACGGTGGTCCAGTCGGTATCGACAGCTTGGCCGCGGCTATCGGTGAGGAACGCGGTACGTTGGAAGAAGTAGTCGAGCCTTTTCTGATCCAGTCAGGATTCATGGTCCGTACGCCACGCGGGCGGGCAGTGACCCGTAACGTTTGGCAGCATTTCGGGCTGCAGCCACCGGCGGCAGTTGCTGTCCCGCAAGCGGGCTTGTTCGAGGGCTCTGAGTGAGCGCTGACATGAAATGGCCAGGAAATCCTCATGGAGTTGACAGGGCACGGACCGGTTTCAAGGTTAACGTTCGCCCTTTCGGCTGCTGCCATAGGATTCCAGGTTGATTTGCGAGGGTGACCTGTTCGAGTGGCCAGTGCGGGTGTACTACGAGGACACTGATGCCGGTGGTGTCGTTTATTACGCTAACTATCTGAAATTTATGGAGAGAGCTCGCACCGAGTGGCTGCGCAGCCACGGCTTGGATTTAGCGCAGCTTGTGCGCGATGAAAACGCCATGTTTGTCGTGCGCCAGGCGCAGTTGGATTTCCATCGGCCGGCTCATCTTAGCGACAATCTGGCGGTGTCTGTGCAGGTGCAGCGTCGGCGCCGTGTCAGCGTGGACTTGGCGCAGGCAGTGTCCAGGAATGAAACACTGCTGTGTGCGGCGCAGGTGCGCCTCGCCTGCGTCGACCTACGCACTTTACGGCCCCGGCTGCTGCCGGCATCCCTTATCGAGGAGAGCAATAACTGATGAGTGAAGCGGTCAAACTCGCGGTCACCAGTGACACGATGTCCATTCTCGATCTGGTCCTGCAGGCGAGCCTGCTGGTTCAGATCGTGATGGCAATACTGGTCATCGCGTCGGTAGTTTCGTGGACGGTGATTTTCACCAAGTCCGCTACGCTGAAGAAACTGCGGGTGGAGGCGGATGATTTCGAGGCCGATTTCTGGTCGGGTGGTGAGTTGAACGGTCTATATCGCCGCTGTACCGAGGCTGGTACCGAGCCGATTGGCACGGCCAGCGTCTTTGTCTCCGGTTACCGTGAATACAACCGCCTGGCTGGCAACCCGTCGATAGATCGGACGGAACTGGTAGACGGGGTGCAGCGGGCGATGCGGGTGGCGCTAAGCCGCGAGATTGAAACTCTGGAGTCACGGCTGTCTTTCCTCGCCACGGTGGGTTCGACCAGTCCCTATGTGGGTTTATTTGGCACAGTTTGGGGCATCATGAATTCGTTCCGCTCGCTGGGCGCCTTGCAGCATGTGTCCATCGCTACCGTTGCACCCGGTATCTCCGAGGCGCTGATCGCAACCGCTATGGGCTTGTTCGCGGCTATTCCGGCCGTTATCGCCTACAACCGGTTCTCCGCCAATTCTGAGTCGCTGATCAGCCGCTATGAGGTATTCGTGGAGGAGTTTCTCAGTATCGTCAACCGCCAGGCAGTCGGCGGACAACGCCAGGCCTGAGTCCCGGTTCCGGAGCCAGTAACGCCATGCGCCACCACCGCCGCAAGCGCCAGATGAGCGAAATCAACGTGGTGCCGTACATCGACGTTATGCTGGTATTGCTAGTGATCTTCATGGTCACGGCCCCCCTGCTGATGGAGGGGGTGAGCGTTGAATTGCCCAAGGCTGACGCCCGGCCGGTGGCTGAGGACGCCAGGGAGCCCTTTGTGGTGCACGTGGACAGTACCGGTACGTATTTTCTTAACGACGATACCGAGCCAATAGCTAATCCCCAGGAGATTCGGATCAAGGCCGAGATCGTTCTGCGCTCGAGCCCAGATACCCAGTTTCTCGTTCGTGGCGACAAAAACGTTAAATATGACGCCGTGATGCAGGCGATGGTGTTGTTACAGCAGGCAGGGGTACCGGGCGTCGGTCTGGCGACCGACACCGAAGAAAACTGAGTAACTAGTGAATCGGTCTGCGCCAAAAATGGGCCGCCCGCTGCGCGGTTTCATTCTGGCGGTAGTGGTTCACGTAGCTTTCGGTGCATTGTTAGGTGTGAGCCTGCGGTTGCAGCCGGAGGTGGTAAAGCCGATTTATGCCGAGCCCGTTCAGGCGGTAGTCGTGGATCTTGCGGCGATAGCGCAGGAAAAAAAACGAAAAACTGATGCGCTAAAAAAGAAAAAAGCCGCTGAGAAGAAAAAAAAGACTGATGCGCTACAAAAGAAAAAAGCTGCTGAGAAAAAGGAAAAAGCTGCTGAGAAAAAGGAAAAAGCTGAGGAGTTAAAAAAGAAAAAAGCCGCGGAGAAGAAGAAAAATGCTGAGGAGCTAAAAAAGAAAAAGGCAGAGGCTCTGAAAAAGAAAAAAGCTGCCGAGAAAAAGAAAAAGGCCGCTGAGAAAAAGAAAAAGGCAGAGGCTCTGAAAAAGAAAAAAGCTGCTGAGAAAAAGAAAAAGGCAGAGGCCCTAAAAAAGAAAAAAGCTGCTGAGAAAAAGAAAAAGGCGGAGGCTAAGCGCAAGGCCGAAGAACAAAAACGCAAGGCTGAGGCTGAGAAGAAGCGCAAGGCGCGGGAAAAACGAGAGCGGGAGGCGGCTGAGCGTAAGGCGGCAAAAGAGGCCCTGGCTCGTGACGAACGTGATGCAGGTTCGGCTCTTGGGGCGTTGGTCGGTGCTATCGAAGAAAAGGTGCGCAGCAACTGGAGCCTGCCCGGCGAATTTACTGGCCTAGCCGTGACCATTTCGGTTAAGGTCACTCGTACGGGGGAGGTTACCTTGGCAGAGATCGTTCGCAGCAGCGGCAATTCACTCTTTGACGAATCTGCCGTGACGGCTCTTATGAAGGCTTCTCCCCTGCCGTTCCCTGAAGAGCCTCGTTACTATGAATTTATAAAGGAATTCCATTTTGTTTTAAGGGCAAAGAACTAGGAATAGGAAGATGCCAATATGAGAACGTTGTTTGCAGGGATCCTGCTAGGCTTGTCGTCGATGGTATGTCTGCCCGCTAACGCCGTACTGACTATAGAGATTACCCAGGGAGAAGATAGTGGTGTCCCGATTGCGGTGGTGCCGTTTCGCTGGCATGGCGCGGGAGATCCTCCTGAGGATTTGCGTGGCATTATCGCTGCCGACTTGCACCGCTCTGGTCGCTTTGACTTGCTGCCACCCGGGAATTTTCTCAGCCATCCGAGCGAGATCGGCGAGGTGCGCTACAAGGACTGGCGCCTGATTAAGGCCGAGGCTCTGGTGGTGGGGCGCATTTTTGAAAAAAGCCCCGATAACTATGAGATCACGTTCCAGTTGCTTGACGTTTATAGGGAAACACAAAAGGCGGGCTACCGCTTTAATGCCACTGGCGAACACCTGCGCCAGGTGGCCCACCAGATCAGCGATCATATCTACCATAAAATGACCGGGGTCGAGGGTGCTTTTGACACCCGCATTGCCTATGTGACCCGGGAGCAGCAGGATAACGGTGACCGTATCTACCAGTTGATGGTGGCTGACTCGGATGGCCACCGACCACAGCAGATTCTCCGTACCACCAACCTGCCGGTGCTGTCGCCCGCCTGGTCACCCGACGGTGAATGGTTGGCCTATGTGTCTTTTGTCGACCGGCGCTCTGGCGCCAACGTCTGGCTGCAGAATATTCGTACCGGCAACCGGCGCAAGATTGCACAAGCAGAAGGCGCTGCCAGCGCTCCGGCGTGGTCGCCAGAAGGCAAGCGCTTGGCGTTGAGAATGTCGTACAAGGGTAATGCCGATATCTACCTCATGGACGTGGCTTCGGGCAGCATCAAGCGCCTGACTCGCCATCCCGCGATCGACACCGAGCCGGCCTGGGCACCCAATGGTCGCCAAATCGTTTTCACCTCGGACCGTAGCGGGCGCCCGCAAATCTACCGGGTGGCGGCCGCTGGGGGAAAACCCGAGCGACTGACCCGGGGGGTGGGGCGGGAAAACGCCAGAGCCTCATATGATCCCAAGGGTGAGCGACTAGTTATGGTTACCAATAGAGGCAATGGCTACCAGATTGGTGTATTCTATATGGCAGATGGGCGGATGGATCTGCTAACCGATGGTACGTTGGATGAATCGCCGGTTTTTGCACCAAACGGTGCCATGATTCTGTATGCGACCAGACTGGGTCGTGAAGGAGTGCTAGCTGCCGTGTCCGCCGATGGTCGGGTAAAGCAGGTACTGAAATTGCACCGAGGTGAAGTTCGGGAGCCATCTTGGGCGCCGAAAAAGAATTGACAGATTAATAAGACTACAGGAGAGAAAAATGCGTAGAACCTTGACTTTATCCGTGGTGTTTCTGTTGGGCGTGATCTTAGGAGGTTGTGCAGCAACCAAAAAGCAAGGCACGGTGGAAGTTGAGGACGCTACGATATCTGGTTCGGACGCCAGTTCGACTGCAACCGGCTTGACCACTGGCTCTGATGCTACCGGGCAGATCATCACCGTTGAGAACGATACGGGTGACGCGGATGATCTACTCAATCAGCGAGTTATCTATTTTGACTTTGACAGCAGTTCACTCACACCCGAGGCGCAACGTGTGGTCGAAGCCCATGCGGACTACCTGACTGGTAATCCCGGCATGGCCGTGGTGCTCGAAGGTCATGCGGATGAGCGCGGCACTCGTGAGTACAATCTTGCTCTTGGTGAGCGCCGGGCTAATGCTGTCACTGAAATGTTCCAGGTGCTGGGTGTGGCGCCCGATGCCATCCGTCCCATCTCATATGGTGAAGAGCGTCCTGTTGCTATGGAACATGATGAGAGCGCCTGGTCGCTCAACCGCCGGGTAGAGATTCTTTACTAGTTCCACGTTCTAGTCAGTTCTCGGGGAGTTGAGTTCACCGCAAGTCGTGATGACGGTGCCGCGACGGTGCAGCCGCTGGCTACTGGTGACTGTGCCGCTCGCTGTGATCGCGGGATGCACCGAGTTGGCTGTGCAGGCGGCGGCTGTTCCGGCCGCGGCCCCATCCACCAGGGAGGCTCAGACGCGACCGCTAGACGGGCAGAAAACAGCCATCACGGTGCTGGCACAGGCAGCGCCAGAGTCTGACGAACTGGCTGCAGCGCTAGTTCAGATCGAGTCCCTGCGCAAAGAAATCAACGGCTTACAGAGCCAGCTCGAGATCCAGAAGTTCGAACTGGAAAAACTCAAGCAGCGTCAACGCGACCTCTACGACGACCTCGACCAGCGCCTGCGCCGGGAAGAGCGCCTCACCGCCAATTTGCCGCCACAGCCCGGTACGGTAACCCCAGGCACCTCCGAGGGCTCCGCCGCACAAGGTGCAGATCAGGTTGGTGCGGATACAACAATAGCCGAGGTCAGCCAGGCTAAATCACCCCCGGTCGTGACCTCTGGTGCGACTAAAAGTGTGGTGGTAGGTGATGGCTCTGGCACCACGGAGGTCTTCGTAGTAGCAGCCCCGGCTAGTTCGGGACAAATTCAGGCCACAACCGTGGGAGTCAACGAAGAGGAGGCCTACGACGCGGCATTCGACTTGCTCAAGCAGAGCCGTTACTCAGACGCGGGGGCGGCATTTGCTAACTTTTTGCGCCGTTATCCTGACAGTCACCTGGCTGACGATTCCTGGTACTGGATGGGCGAGGCCCGTTACGTGACGCGCGAGTTCGAGCGCTCGCTAAAGGCTTTGCAGACGGTGATCCAGCATTTTCCAGAGAGTGCGCGCATTCCTACCGCGCGGTTGAAAATTGGTTACATCCAGTACGAACTGGGCGATTACAAGGAGGCTAGGAATACCCTGAACCATCTGCTCGAGGAGTTTCCCAGCCACCGCGTGGCGGTCTCGGCCAAAGCGCGCCTGAAAAAGATGGACCGCGAAGGCAGGTAGCCAAGCGGATTTGAGTAATATTCAGTAAGGTGGCAAGCAGGACACCGGCGCAGGAGTAACCTGCCGGTCAGAGCACATACTTATGGAAGAGTGGTCGGTTGTTTACAAGGTGTCGTTGTGGGGCTTTATCGGGGCGGCGCTATTCGGTGCCGTTGCCAATAAAACCCACTTCTGCATCATGGGTGCAGTCAGTGACTGGATCAATATGGGCTCCAAGGTGCGTTTTCGTGCCTGGATGGTGTCGATCGGTGTTGCTGCCCTCGGTGCTCAGACCATGCAGGCGTTGGGCTGGTTAGATCTCGGAGATTCGATTTATCTTGGCACCAGTTTTCGCCTGCTGAGTTATCTCGTGGGCGGTTTTCTTTTCGGGATAGGCATGACCCTGGGTGCAGGCTGTGGCCAGCGCATCCTGGTGCGGGTGGGTGGAGGCAACCTCAAGTCGTTGCTGGTACTCATCATCATGGCCATCATCGCCTATGCCACTTTGCGTGGCCTGCTGGCCATGGTGCGCGTTGAGGTGTTTGATGCCGTGGCCATCGATCTGGCTGCGCGCGATATACCGGACCAGGGTATCGGCACCCTGCTGGCTCACCTGACCGGTACCAATGCCCTCATGGTGAGCCGTGCACTGGCACTTGTGTTAGGACTGGGTACTCTGTGGTACGCCTTCAAGGACAGCGATTTTTGCGCTAGCCCCGACAACATTCTTGCCGGTATCACCATCGGCGTGTTGGTCGCCGGGGCCTGGTACGTGACCGGGGTGATCGGCAATGATGATTTCGAGCCGACGCCACTCGAGTCACTTACCTTTATCTCGCCCGTGGGTAACACGCTTAACTACTTCATGATCTGGACCGGGTCGACGATCAACTTCGGTATTGCCGTGGTGCTGGGTATGATCGTGGGCTCTTTTGTCTATGCCATCGTTACCGGCAATTTCCGCATAGAGACTTTTACCACTCGTGCGGACATGCTGAATCACCTGTATGCCGGTACGTTGATGGGCTTTGGTGGAGTGCTGGCGCTGGGTTGTACCATCGGCCAGGGTGTGTCGGGAATGTCGACCCTGGCGCTGGGTTCGCTCGTTACTCTGGCTGCGATCGTGTTCGGTTCGGCACTTACCATCAAGGTCGAGTACTACATGCTAGATGACCCGTTCTTGCCCTCACTGCGCCAGGCGCTTACCGACCTGCACTTGCTGCCGCGCGGTGAAAACTGAGCGCCACCGATCTGCCGGCCGGGTCTGGCGGCAGTAGCTTGGCGCTCGAACCTTGGCAGGCGTTGATCTAGGATTCCGGCCGGCAGCGATGCCGTTGCAGTAGGTATAATGCGCCTCCCTCCGGGCCGTTAGCTCAGTTGGTAGAGCATCTGACTTTTAATCAGGTGGTCGCAGGTTCGATCCCTGCACGGCCCACCAATAACACCCACTAAGATTCTGCCGTTTCCTTTAGGTCTATTAGATGCCGCCCTTACTGTGACGAGGCCATAAACGGGATTGCGAGAAGTAAAGACATTAATACATAACTAAGTAGTTTCTTCATACTCTTTTCCCATAGATTGCTTCATGACGGATTTCAAACAAATCGACCTTTAGCAAAATAGTGAGCATGATGGCAACATGGCGATGTGTCATCGCTAATCTAGTTCACTGTAGCTCAAGGGACTACAATGGGAGGTCAGCAGCCCTGCTTGACCCAGTCAACCAGTATTCAAACTAAACAGATTTTCATCGAATTCGCCTCACTCCAGAGGGTATTTCCTTTGGTGCGATCTTGGCTCAATTACAAACACTGGCGACTAGTAGGGCCTTTCGGCCGCCTAGATGATTTGTCACCATCTAAGAAAATATATCTTGCAAGATGAACGTTATGCATCATAAACATTAAAGGAAAAAATTGGGACTTCTTCAGAACGGTAAATGGGTCGATAAATGGTACGACACCAAGGCAAGTAAAGGGCGTTTTCTCAGGCAAGATGCCCAGTTTCGAAATTGGATTACTACCGACGGTTCAACAGGACCTACCGGGATAGGTGGTTTCAAGGCCGAGGCCGGACGTTACCACCTTTATGTTTCATACGCTTGCCCTTGGGCGCACCGCACGCTTATTTTTCGCAACCTTAAAGGGTTAGAGACTATGATTTCCCTTTCGGTTGTGAACTGGTACATGGGGTCGGATGGATGGACGTTTGAAGCTGGTGAAGGAGTGATTGGCGACAGTATTCATAATGCGCAGTTTCTCCATCAGGTCTATACCGAGGCAGCACCAGGCTACTCTGGTCGGGTGACTGTGCCAGTTTTGTGGGATAGGAAGACTGCAACGATAGTCTCAAATGAGTCCTCAGAAATTATCCGAATGATGAACTCTGGATTTGACGAAATCGGTGCAGCGCCTGGCGATTACTACCCTGAGGTTCTTCGCCTGGAAATCGACAGCCTCAATGATCGTATCTATCGCACAGTGAACAATGGGGTATACAAAGCTGGCTTTGCAACAACGCAGGGAGCTTATGAGGAAGCTGTTATTCCACTGTTTGATACCTTTGACTGGCTGGAAGATCGGTTAGGCAAACAGCGCTATCTCACAGGGGCGGCAATTACCGAGGCTGATTGGCGTCTATTTACGACACTTATACGGTTCGATCCAGTTTATGTAGGTCACTTTAAGTGCAACGTGAAGCGCCTGGTCGATTACCCCAGCCTTTGGGGCTATGTTCGCGATCTTTATCAGCAACCCGGCATTGAAGCTACAGTGCGAATGGATAATATCAAGAACCACTACCACATAAGCCATACATCCATTAATCCGTCTGGCGTAGTTCCAGTTGGCCCGAACATCGACTGGTTATTACCACATGGTCGTGACCACTAGTTTAGTGAAGGGTGATCTTTCTAGAGGGCAAAAAAGAATACCTCTCAATATGCGTACTCACTCAACTACAAGCAATTACCAATCAACCAGCCGAGTGCTGCGTCGAACCATATTGGGTCAACTAACTTCGGATGGTGCAGGAGTCCAGTTGACGCGTTACATCGGCTCACCAGAGCTCAATAACCTGGACCCCTTTCTACTGCTTGATTTTTTTGAATCCGATAACCCCGACGACTATATAGCGGGTTTTCCGTCGCATCCCCATCGGGGCTTTGAGACGGTAACCTATCTATTGGCCGGCAAGGTACGCCACAAGGACAGCACTGGTCATTCAGGAATCATCGAAACTGGAGGCATTCAGTGGATGACCGCCGGCCGCGGTATCATCCACTCGGAAATGCCGGAACAGGAAGGTGGCCGGCTCGCCGGCTTTCAACTTTGGGTTAACCTGCCTGCAGCGGACAAGATGTGTCAGCCAGCCTATCACGAATACCCGGTCACGAAGATACCGGTCGAGACCCGAGCAAATGGCGCCATCGTGCGGGTCATCACAGGCAACACCAGCGCTCAAACACGTGGTCCTGTGAGCGGCGCAGCCACCGACCCACTTTATCTCGATGTCACCTTGCCCGCAGGCTGCAATCTAAGCGAACCCGTACCGGCCAATCACGCTGCTTTTATTTTTGCTATCGACGGGGACGTTCACTTATCCGGCTTAAGCACTGACTGCTCTATTGCTGCGAAACAACTGGGTGTTTTGGAGGGAGGTGACCATATCGATTTACAGGCAGGTGAAGTTGGCGCACGTTTTCTCCTTGTCGCAGCCCAACCCTTGAATGAATCGATCGCACGATATGGACCGTTCGTCATGAACACGAGGGCTGAAATCGAGCAAGCCTTCAGCGACTATAACAATGGTCGTTTTTAAGAGCGATGCAGACAAAGCAAGAGGTAAATTGTTCGCTAGCCAAGTTCGATCAAGCGTTATTCATCCGTAGCGAGTGCTGAAAGATCAGGCTGCTGTCGTAAGGTGTAAATGATCCAGTGCAGCAGGTTGACTCCGGTGGCCAGCATGAGTACACCCGTGGCACGGGCAATCCAGGGGTCACGCGTAATGATGGCAAGAGCGCCAAGCACCAGACTCGCAACGTGAAAGCCCAGCCCGAGTTTGGTCCAGGAATCAGGCAGCAGGTTGCGCATGGCAGGGACGCGGATGCGCCCTATGTGCGGCGAGAAGCGGTGAAACCAGACCAGGAACGGAACAATGCGCGACAGCATTCCGTGAACGATAATTCCGGCCCAGCCCCAGATCGCCAGCCAGCCAAATAGAAATGCCCAGCGCGGATCGTCCGCGAAAAAGGCAATCCCAGCAACAACTGCCGTCACCGGTGCGAGGCACAGTCCGGCCTGCCAGAAAAATAGGCTGGCATCGAGGCGCTTGCGTCGTCGACCGCGCAAATTTTGCAAGATGAGGCCGGGATGCAGCAACCAAACACCGAGCACGGCAGGCAGTGCGCCAAACGCCGCTACATGGGTTGGACTCCAACCGCTGGTACCGCCCGGCACAGCCTGGCTTGCCAGGAGGGCCATCAGCGGCAGAACGACACCGAGCGTTGTCAGTAGAAGCACGGTCTTCTTTCTAAAGGAGGGCAGCTCGGCGGTGAGATAAAACATCGGCACGACCTGCCAGGATACGGCGGTAATAAGGCCTCCCACCCAGCCCAGCAAGGCTGTTGTGAGATGGACTTGAATCCAGAAATTGTGCATGCCTGGGAAGGCGCCATGAAAAAATCCGCGTGCCATGATCAGTCCCAACAGGACTGCGAGCAACAGAGAAAAGAGCGCAAGACGCATGCCGGCGACAGTTTCGCCTGGAGTTTTTGATCTGGCGACAGCGAATCCGACCGTGACCACAAAAAGCAGGGCCGCCACGGCCACCAGCGTAAAAAAGTTGAAAGTAGATCCTTCCCACAGACCCGTGAGACTTAGGACCAAACCCGCGACACCCGCGCACAATAATACATGCACGAGGTGGGCCAGCCGAATAAAAGGGACAGGCGCGCCGGCAACAACGGGCGCTATCTGGTAAAGCGCGCCCATCATGACCATAGTCAGGAATCCCAGAGTGCCAAGATGGGTGAGGCCCAGTACCAGCGGCAACCAGTTGGACTGAAAAGCGGAAGCGCCCGCCCAAAGCAGAACTGCACCTGCCGCTATGACAGCTACCGGTGCGGTCAGAAAAAAAGTTGCCGGAATCTCCAGGGGAGGCGCCTGGTCGAGACTCAGGCGGTTCATGCCAGCGAGAAAACTCAACCTGCATCCTCCTTTCTGTGAATATGAATAATGGCTGAGCCGCCCGATTCTTCGAGAACGGACCAGGCCAGTTTGTGTTCCTCGAGCATCGGGAAGAGCAACCCGGGTACATGGGGAACACGTGCTAGCAACACGCCATCGATTGGGAGTTGGGTCACCTCGGTGAGAATCTTCTCCAGTGGCTCGGGGGCTGGCAGGTTGCGGTAGTCCGTGATCTCGGGTGCGGCTGAGGGTAGAATCTCCACTTGCCAGTGATTGGGGCCGAGTTCGACCGGGTTCAGGCGGTAACCGCGTTCTCCGAGGAGCGTGATGAGAGGGTCAGGGCAGAATGGGGCCGTGAGCACCAGGAGCCCGTCGGGAGTGAGTCGATCCAGCATCTGCAGAATGTCCGGCAGCGGATCGTGGCCTTGCTCCAGCAGCGGCCGAGCATCGAGTTGCAGTAATGGTGAGTTTGCGGTGGCAGTTGTTCGGGGCATTTTCGGTGGCCGGTCCTTTCTTCTGCATCCCATCCTACTCTCTGCGGTCATTTTTTGTTTACCTAACACCTAAAATCTGAAGGAATACGAGATGAATAATACTGATTCGGCCTTGGTCGAGTTTTTTACGCAGGATCATAGGAACTGCGATGAGCGCTGGATAGAGGTGGAGAGTGCGATTGAGGGTGGGGATGCGGATGCAATCCGGTCGAGTTGGGAGGTATTTAATCGCGCCCAGAGGCACCACCTAGAAATAGAAGAGCAAGTAATGTTTCCAGCATTCGAGTCAGCGACCGGCATGACGAATGGGCCGACTATGGTAATGCGTACGGAGCATGAGCAGATGCGAGGCCTGTTGAATCAGATGGCGAGTGCGATGGCGGATGGCATTTATCAGGAGGTACTCGACCTCGGCGACACCTTGCTGATGCTAGTGCAGCAGCACAATCAAAAAGAGGAAGGAATGCTCTACCCTATGGCGCAACAGGCATTGTCCTCGAATTGGCCAGAACTGAAGGATCAAATTGCGAAAATTTGAGCGAAAAACTCCTTCACCCTCCTGTAGAACGACCATCCCTAGAGTTCAGGTTTTCGAAGCCTGAAAGATACTTTCGATCGTGCTGTCCAGTATGGCGTTGAATTTCTCATCCGATTGCTGAGCCGTAAGCCCTTCCGTCAGGGCTCGACTGAAACTGGCCGTCATGCCGTTATTTCTCGCCAGCAGAGCATTGGCATCCTCACGGGAGTGCCCGCCTGAAAGGGCGACCACTTTAAGGACGTTCGGATGTTCGATGCAGGGGGCATAGAGGTTGTCTCTGTTGGGAAGGCTCACTTTCAGCATCACCTTCTGCCCGGAAGACAATCCCCTGATGCGCTCCATCAGCCGTTTCAGCAGCATCTCTTCGGCCGCGCTTTTGGTCTCGCTGTGAATGTCGACTTCTGGTTCGAGGATCGGCACCAGGCCTGCAGAGATAATCTGCTTTCCGATCTTGAACTGCTGGTCGACGATGGCCGTGACGCCCGGCCCATTGGCAACCTTGATTACGGAACGCATCTTTGTCCCGAATACCTCATTGCTTCCCGCTTGCCGCAGCAGTTCTTCCAGGCCGGGCATCGGCTTCATCATCTGTACTCCATCCTTTTCCTCTTCGAGCCCCCTGTCTACCTTGAGAAAGGGCACCACCCGCTTCTTTTGCCACAGGTAGTTTGCCGAACCCATGCCGCTGATGGTTCGATTCATTGTGTTTTCAAAGAGGATCGTTCCCAGTATGCGGTCGCCTCCGAAACTGGGGCTGGTGATGATGCGTGTGCGCATCTCGTGAATCCGATCAAACATCTCCTCGTCATCAGAATAGTCGGATGTGCCGATTCCATAAAGGTGCAGCGCTTTGGGCGTGCTGCCCCCGCTCTGATCAAGAGCAGCAATGAAGCCGTTTTCTTTTTGGATTTTTTCAAGCTGCTGGTCAAATGTCAAAAGTCGCTCCCTAATTGAACGGACTGATTGCGCCTTCAGTGCCGGGAAAAAAGTTCATAATTCCGCCCGAATATCCCAAGATCGGGCACCACACGTGCTGTGTTCATGCATTTAGCTTCGAACCAACGTTACGGGTCGGAGGGTAGGTCGTCGTGTTGCTCTAGATTATCGCTAAGTTGTACCCAACCGACGTGGGTGTCGTAAAAAACGTGAGCTGACGGAGGGCGGTCTATCGGCTCTAGAAAATTGGCGAGAGTTACGTATATCTCTGGGTCGAAGTCATCGTAACGAAAGAAAAGTGTTGTACCACAATGACCGCAGAATCCACGGGATGCCTCCGCAGAGGATGCATACCAGTTCAGGTGTGTTTCTCCTGAGATGAGATTGAACTGAGCTCTTGGCACACTGACCCAGGTCACGAAAGCCGCGCCGTGGGCCATCCGACACATGGAACAGTGGCAGTGAACGCACCATTTGATGGGTAATTGCGCGCGGAATTGGATGTTGCCACAAAGACATTGTCCGGCAGCGTATTTCGACGGCATCTTCTAGGCTCCTTTCTTATGCCTTGCTTATGGGAAGAATCGACCCCCTATCTATTCAAAAAAAGGGCGGGCAAGAGTTTGGTTGCTAACCCTGCGAGGTCGTTACTTCTAACTACTTACAGCAATACTTAGCAATGTTGTCTTTACATTCCTCACAACACCGATTCCTGCCCATTTCCTCACCTCTATTAGGCGCACAGGGCTACTAAATTGAACCTCCTTCATCGGTCACTTGCAGGAAAATCGTTAACTGCGGTATCGCGAAAACGGCCAGTACTCCGACGAGCGCAAGCGAGATCATCGATTCTATAAGGGTAAAACCACTCTGGTGCCTTTTCTTGCTGGCGATGTTACCTCCCTGTAAACAGTGTTGTAAATGGGGGACGTGATCAAAAAGAAAGAGCCCCGCTTTGGCGGGGCTTTCAAGAAGGTATAAGTGGGCAAGCTTCCTACTGCTTGTAAGCCCTTTTGTTGTTAAATTATTTTCGTACCACCTGTATCCCCGTCGCCTAATCGGTGTATTCGGCATACGCTATTCAGGCTGATTGGCAGGAGATAAGAACTCAGGTCTGGCAATTCAACGGGTAAATGGGATAAGCATCGGCACTTTTTTTTGGTAGTCCCGATATTTCCTACCAATAAAGCCTATTAACATTTTTTCCTCAAATTGGATCCCAATGAATGTGTATATTGTCATTTCCAAGGCAAATATAAAATGGCCTGTACTCATGATGGGAGTCGCCCAATATGCCAGTAAAAAGCCAAGATACATAGGGTGCCTAACCAGGGAATAAATAAAAAACTTTACCAGCGGCTCTTGGGAGAAATCCTTTTTCTGAAAATATAGGAATGCCTGGCGAATGCCAAGGAAATGAAAATGATTTTTTAAGAAAATGGCTGTAAAC
>Ga0208275_1000019_pt1 | contig 24146 bp, 23 predicted proteins | sample ETNtaG_FD_185757 | JGI IMG/M metagenome (GOLD analysis project Ga0208275, IMG submission 185757) | Marine microbial and viral communities from oxygen minimum zone, Eastern Pacific Ocean - ETNP201306PF49B (SPAdes) (version 2) | ecosystem: Environmental > Aquatic > Marine > Oceanic ... | reverse complement strand
GCCAAAGAGAACTATTCCTCGTGGTGGATTAATACCAAAGTGCTGGAATAGTTCGGGCTTGGTAAGTGGCCATTCAACTGATTCCTTGAGACGCTCCTTGACTTCATGAAGTCCACCGACTTCTTCCCATCCTACCTCTGGAATTTCCACATATATCTCTCGAAGAGCGCTTGGTTCAATTTCCTTAATGGCTTCTCGGAAGTCAATCATTTTGACTTCCATTTTCTCAAGCACCTCTGCTGGTATCTGTTCTTCGTCTAAGTCGATCTCAGGAAGATAGCGACGTAGTGCCTTCATTGCTGATTCACGAACCAGAGCAGAAATATCTGCACCGACAAATCCATATGAATTATCCAATAACCACTCCATCTCAAAATCATCACTAATTGGCATCCCACGAGTATGAATGTTGATTATTTCTTCACGCCCATTTTTGTCAGGAACACCAATTTCTAATTCTCTATCAAAGCGACCAGGTCTTCGTAGAGCCGGATCGATTGCATCACGGCGGTTAGTAGCTCCAATAACGACGACATTGTCACGCCCCTGCATACCATCTAGTAGTGTCAATAGTTGAGCCACAACTCTTCGCTCAACCTCTCCACTCACGTCCTCCCGCTTGGGAGCTATTGAGTCTAATTCATCGATGAAGATGATTGCAGGTGCATTGGCTGTTGCTTCGTCAAATATCTCACGTAACTGCTTCTCACTCTCTCCGTAATACTTTGAGATTATCTCAGGGCCATTAATTGATGTGAAATGTGCGTTTGTTTCGCTGGCAACGGCTTTTGCAATCAATGTTTTTCCAGTTCCAGGTGGGCCATGGAGTAATACACCACGAGGTGGATCAATTCCTAATCTACGGAAGAGAACTGGATGTTTGAGCGGAAGCTCAATCATTTCTCTAACCTTCTGTAACTGTTCTCCAATACCTCCAATATCCTCGTAGGTTATACCGGATACTTCGGAAGCATCTGCTTCATCTACAACTTCCTCCTTGATGATAATCTCTGTATCGGGAAGAACCTGTACGATTCCCTTTGGTTGAGTCTGGACAATCTGGAAAGGCAGAGCCTCAGCGAAGAGAGTCATACCTGGAATAAAGATTCTATCACCTGCTACGACGGGTCTCTTGTTTAGACCACGGCGAGCGAATCCCTCAATTCCGGGCCCAAAGCGCACCTTCTGCTGCTTTGCCATTACTGGGCTAAGAACAAGACGTGTGCATGGTTGAGTCTCAACCTTGCGAATTACTACGCGATCACCTAGAGATACGCTTGCATTTTTACGAATTATTCCATCAATTCGAATCACACCGAGGTTTGCGTCTTCTGGACGGCACCGCCAAACAATTGCAGCGGTCGAACGCTCTCCCTCAATCTCGACAATATCACCGGGTTTCAGATTCAACTCATTGTCAAATGGTACTCGAGCCCTACCATGACCTACATCACTAGGGATTGCCTTGGCAACCCTAAGTTTCAGTTCTTTATCCGAATCGTCTGACATTTCGGCCCTCCGTGCAACCTCTTGTCGTCAAGGGAGGTAGTTAAACCCGTCAATTCCGCATTGTCAAATCAACTCATTTGGTTATCAGAATCATGAGGTGCGATGCGGTGGTTTCTTGGCGGAATCAAGTTTCGCGCGCATTATGACCCACGCACTCGAGACTGGATTCGAGATAATGGATGCCAATAATCCGAATGATTCGCCAAAGATTCGCGGTTACAACATCATCAATGGACAATTGAAATTGGCTAGTGATGGTGCGACTTTTGAGAGTGTAAACCCGGCTTGGTTAGATGATTGTCTGGGCGAATTCCCCCTCTCCACTAAGGATGATGTTCACGAAGCACTTGCTGCTGCCAGATCTGCATTCTCTAGTTGGTCAGCAACTCCTGCACCCACCCGTGGGCAAATCATAGGCAACATGGGAAGGTTATTGATGCAATACAAAGACGATATCGTTCGTGTGGAAACTCGCGAAATAGGTAAGACTCTGAAAGAATCTGCAGGTTCAGTCCAAGAAGCAATTGACACTTGTCTTTTCTTCCAATCTGAGGGGCGTCGACTATACGGACAAACCGTCAACTCCGAACTTCCCGACAAGGAGCTATTCACCTACCGTCGGCCACTCGGAGTCTGTGGAATAATCAACGCCTGCAACTTTCCTGCCGCTGTTCCATTCTGGAAGATGATACCTGCCATCATGTGTGGAAACACCTGTGTCTGGAAGTCACCTCAGGATGCACCCCTTCTCTCATTCATGCTCACACGCATAATGCATGAGGCGGGACTACCTGATGGTGTCATCAACCTCGTTCACGGTAAGGGCAGCGGTGCTGGTCAACATCTCGTCGACGCTGTTGACGAAGGTTTGTTGAACAAGATTAGTTTCACTGGCAGCACTGCAGTTGGAAAGATGATAGGAGAGGTCTGTGGACGTAACCTAGTTAGCGCATCTTTGGAATTGGGTGGAAAGAACCCCCTAGTCATTATGCCCAGCGCAAACATGGAAAATGCCATCGAAGGAGCTTACTGGGCTGGATTTGGAACTGCTGGTCAACGCTGTACAAGTTTAGGTAATCTGATTATTCACGAAGACATCTATGACGAATTTGTTGAGAAATTGATGGCGAAGGTTAAGTCGACCACAATTGGTGATTCAATGCGCCATAAAGACGTCCTTTATGGACCAATGTTGTCTGAGAAGTACGCTGGAGATTTCCTGAAAGGATTGGAAATGTGTGAGGCTAGTGGAGCAAAGAAAATCTGGGGCAAAGGAAGAATTACCAATGACAACAAACCTGAGAATTTCATAGGCGATGCTAGTGAAGGAGTCTACATGTGGCCACATGTCTATGCTGATGTTACAGAGGATATGGAATGCTTCCACGAGGAAATATTTGGACCTGCAATCACTATAGTGAAAGCCAAAGATTTCAATCACGCTCTTCACTTGGCTAATGCTTCACCATACGGTCTTTCCTCAGCCATATACACAAACGATCGGCTCGAGGCCTACCGATACAAGACTGGAATCAAGGCTGGAATGACGGGAATAAACAACTCGACAACTGGAGCCGAAGCGCACCTACCATTCGGTGGAGTCAAAGGCAGTGGCAATGGGACCCGTGAATCTGGGATTTGGGTTATCGAGGCTTACTCATATTGGCATGCTGTCAACGATGAATTATCTGGTAAGTTGCAACTCGCTCAGATGGACGTTGAAGAAATAGAGATGGAAGAAGCGGAAGCGGATTACTCAGGCCTTGCTTGATTGGTGCGCTGATTAGCATTACAAGTAAGGTTCTCCACATTGCGTGCAAGGCAGACCGGGCAGCCATGCCCCTGGCATGTATCCACAATTCGGGCAAATCGATGTTTCAATATCTCCGCCACCAAGCCCAACCATAATCTTCAATTCCCATATATTATCCTCATTATTGAACCCATGTGCTAAATCTATTCTGAACTTTTAGAATACAATTGCTTATGGATAAGAGACAATGCGCATCACATGTAGGTGCGAATAGAATGGGCAGGACGATGAGGCTCCCCTTGAAAAAAGGCTTCGGAGCCACTGACAGAGTCGATCAATGGTGGAAAGGTCCGACCGCTATGGCTGCCTATCTTGGATTCATGATTGCTTACGCTACATGGCGAGGATTCATGGAGGCCGACTTCTGGATTTTTTCTGAGTTTGGACTATCAGCAGGTATGGGGCATGGTAGTGGAACTATGGCCATAGAAAACAATCATTCTCATGTTCTTAGCCCCCTGTTTAGCCCTCTGATAGTACCCGGTGAAAATTCTTGGGTTCCTTCTCAATTACAGTGGATGAGTCCAGCTATGTTTATCCTAATTTTCCCCGCTGGTTTTCGAGGAACATGTTACTATTACCGCAAGGCCTACTATCGTGCTTTCTTGCAACAACCAACTGGATGTGCAGTTTCTAAACCATGGAATGAATACTCGGGTGAGACTGGACTGCTCCTAGTTCAAAATCTACATCGATACTTCATGTATGTTGCTTTGGCTTACCTACCTATTCTTTCCTATGATGTATGGCTATCTGTGAACTTCCATGAAGGAGATATCTCAGCGTATGGCATTAGTGTGGGCACACTTGTTCTTGCTCTGAATGTTATTCTTCTAACAGGGTATACTCTAGGATGTCATGCTTTCCGACATATAGTTGGAGGTGCCATAAACGACTGGACCTCTAAACCAATGAATCGCTTCAAGTACAAACTTTGGAAAATGTCGACTAAATTAAACGAACGTCACAAGGAATGGGCTCTCTATTCTCTATTCTGGGTTATGTTTGCTGACTTCTATGTCTATGCATGTACTGATTCATTCTTTGGATGGTCTGATATTGTAATTTGGGGAGGTTTATGAGATGACTGAGGATTATACTGTTCACGAACATGACGTTGTCATAATAGGAGCTGGTGGAGCTGGGTTAAGAGCAGCCATAGAAGCCAGCCAGAACGGTGCAAGTGTTGCAATGATATGCAAATCAATGCTGGGTAAGGCACATACTGTAATGGCAGAAGGTGGGGCTGCTGCGGCTTTAGGAAATAAGGATCCACGTGATAATTGGCAAACTCATTTCCGCGATACAATGAAGGGTGGCAAATATCTGAATGATTGGCGAATGGCAAAAATTCATGCTCAACAATCCCCAGACCGCATTCGAGAATTGGAAACTTGGGGAGCTGTTTTCGACAGAACTCCTGATGGTCTAACTAACCAACGAAACTTTGGTGGTCACACATATCCAAGATTGGCTCATATTGGTGATGCAACTGGCCTAGAATTAATTCGCACTTTGCAAGAAAAAGGAGTTCATATGGGGATGGATGTTTTCATGGAATTCACCGTTCGTCGACTTTTCACATCCAATGGCAAAGTTACAGGATGCTTTGCCTATGATAGAAATAATGGAACTCTGCATGTATTCAAGGCCAAAACAATCGTATTAGCAACCGGAGGAATAACTCGGTGTTGGGCTGTTTGTTCAGGCTCTTGGGAATATACAGGAGAAGGGCATGCACTAGCATATTGGGCAGGAGCCGAAATAGGAGACATGGAATTTGTTCAATTCCACCCAACAGGGATGATTTGGCCCCCATCTGTCAAGGGAATACTTGTTACAGAGGGTGTTAGGGGTGAAGGTGGAATGCTAACAAACGCTGAAGATGAGCGATTTATGTTCAATTATATCCCAGAAATGTACAAAGATGAATTTGCAGATACGGAGAAGGAGGCACTTGAGTGGGTCGATGAAGTAATTTCGGGGCAATTGGCTACAAAGCGGCGACCTCCTGAATTACTCACTCGAGATGTAGTAGCCAAGGCAATAAATTCAGAGAGAAATGCAGGTCGTGCAAGTGAACATGGTGGGGCTTATCTTGACATCTCGTGGAGAGATCCAGAGGAAGTAAAGAAGAAATTACCAGGTATGTATCACCAATTCAAAGAACTTGCAGCAGTTGATATTACCAAGCAACCTATGGAAGTTGGGCCAACAGCACACTACGTAATGGGGGGAGTAAAGGTCGATCCTGAAACTCAGGAATCAACAATACCGGGATTATTCGCAGCAGGGGAAGCGGCTACTGGCCTGCATGGTGCTAATCGTTTAGGTGGAAATTCACTATCGGATCTGATTGTTTTCGGTAAAATTGCTGGAGAACAGGCTGCATTAAGATCCGCACAAATTGATAATTTTGAAGAAATTGATGCTGCTGAAATTGCAGACGTTATCGCTGAAACACTAGCTCCTTTGAATCGAGAAAATGGAGAAAATCCAGCAAAGGTTGTCGAAGATCTCCGAGAAATGATGCAAGAGAAAGTTGGAATAATTCGAACTGGAAAATTGCTTGAAGAGGCTTTAGATGATTTGGACAAACTTGAGTCGCGGGCTTCCATAACTAGTCCTGGTGGTTCTCGAATTTACAATCCTGGATGGCACCAAGCCTTGGAAATTGGTGCGATGATTGATGTTTCTCGAATGTGTGCCTTAGCGGCCTTAGAAAGAGAAGAATCTCGGGGTGGTCATACTAGAGATGATTTCCCAACACCTGATTACAAACATTGGGGAAAAATCAACAGTGTGATTTCTATTCAATTAGATGGAACAATGGCCATCGAACACCGTAGATATCCACCTATAGATTCAGAACTAAGAGAATTGCTCGATGCTGATGATTTACACGAGGAGGACTGAATATGGCTGAAGAAGTGACCTTCAGGGTTTTTCGAGGACATTCGGTCGTATGGAAATCTGATTCATTTGGAGATCCTATTGGCCAGATGGTTGATTATACGGTCGAAATGGATGAGGGGATGGTAGTTCTAGACGTAATCCATCGCATTCAGTCTGAGCACGCACCCGACCTTGCATGTCGATGGAACTGCAAAGCAGGGAAGTGTGGTTCTTGTTCAGCTGAGGTTAATGGTAAAGCACGCCTGATGTGTATGACACGTATGGAGGATATTCTGGAGGAGACTCCTGAAGGTCAACCCGTTTTGGTCAAACCTATGCAAGCATTCGCACTTACCAAGGATCTTGTGACCGATACATCTTGGGCCTACGAGATGAACAAGAAAATGGTTCCAGTAAATGGCCCTAAAGAATTAGATTGGAATTTCAAACAAGAGGAAGCCGATCGGATTCAAGAGTTCCGCGCTTGCATAGAATGCATGTTATGTGTCAATACCTGCCACGTACTGAGAGAGCATCAGATGTTCGACGAGTTTGCCGGACCAAGATTTTTCGTTAGATTAGCAGGATTGGAAATGCACCCTCTCGATACAAAAAATCGAATTCCAGAAATTAAGGAAGATTTTGGAATTGGATATTGCAATATTACCCGGTGTTGCACAGAGGTTTGTCCGGCTGGAATAAGCATTACAGATAATGCAATTATTCCATTAAAAGAGAGGGTTGTAACAGAATATTACGACCCTCTAGCAATGATTGTGAAGAAAATAGGGCTCCGATGACCGAATGGTCATTACAGAAACGAGAAGGAGATATTACCCCCGCCTAGGCTTATCCCAGGCGGGGTTACGTAGATCAGCGCTTGCAAAAGAAAAACGGTGCACCCTGAAAGTTCAGAGGTGCTTGATACCGGTCTTCTTCACGTTGGCCTTCTTGATCTTGTCAGGTAGCCACGCAGGCCCATTAGCGGGCTTGGGAACCATTGCTGTTGAGCCTGTGAAGCAATGTACTTTGTTTGTACCGCGCTCGCGCAGACAAATGTCAGTATGACCACGCGTTGCTGCCTTCAGAGCAGCGCCACGGGGCTGCTTACTCACGAAAACCTGAGCAGTGTCCTTGTCACCCTCCATCAAAACGAAGTATTTCTTGCCAGACATTGAATTATCCACCTCCACAGGGTGGGCCACTCAGGGAGATTATGAAGTTTGAGGCTGATAAACGACTCACTGCGCCGCTGAGGGCACCTTTTAGGGATTTCCAGCACCCAGAAAAATGGACAAAATTAACTCATAATTCGGCACAAGCAAGTGTCTTCGTATTGATTACTCCATTGATTGAACGAATTGAGTCAACTACTAAACGAGCTATCTCTCCCATATTCGAGGCCTCGATTTTTAGAATCAAATCGTGGTCTCCAAAGAGTAAATTTGAGTCAACAACGAAGGGTAAGTTGGATACCTCATTAAAAACTGAGAATTCTGAGCCTGGCTCGACATTGACAAGAACGTAACCGACTGACATCGCACATCCTAGAGGTGTTGACCGAATAAGCCTTCGCCGGTATCAAATCAGGAGAATATGCCGACGATGGGGTAATATCAGGTGGCCTCTTCTCATACCTGTATGGCCGAGACAGTTATAGTCCGAGAGTGTAAATATGGACAGGTTAGAGTCCTGTTTGGTAATATCCTTCGTGTCGATGGTGACTTATTGGTAACTACTGCAAATAATCGTCTCGCAGGTAGAGAAGGATTAGATGAAAAAATCCATCAGAAAGCAGGTGAAGAGTTACGTGAGTTTTGTCACCAAATTGCTGTTGAAAGAAGAAAGACAAATCTACAACCCTGTGGGGTAGGAGAAGCTGTAACAACTCCTGGATTCAATTTACCATTTGAAAATCTAGTCCATGTAGTAGGTCCAGATTGCCGCAGACCAAACCAAGACAACTTCCGTCGCGACCTTCTGAAGCAATCTTATGTAGCCATGTTTGAGCAAATAGATGGTGTAAAGAAGCGTGAAACTTTGGTTATGCCGCCTATCTGTATGGATATTTTTGCATATCCTCATCGTGAAGGTGCACGTATGACAATGGAAATTGTTCTGGCTTGGATGGATGAAGGAGAGGACCCAGGAACGGATATGGTTCTCATCGTTACAGATGACAATCAGTTCCTAAACAATATGAAAACTGTATACAGAGAATCTGAGGACAGATTCCCTGGCATAGATCGTACTCGAGCCTTTAGAAAAGGCAAGTATCCGTAAATGAAAATCAGCGATTGATACTACCTAGGTGTGACTCAACAGCCTCATTTAGTGTAAGTCTGCCAACGGCAACGGATCTCGCTAAATTCGATGGAATAGTTAGTCGCCCCTCAGATATTCTGCGACTCCTGCGCTGAATCTCACGTACTTCCCCCTTCGACGGAATTACTTGCAACCTCTGAGTAACTGGAACACCCTCTAGTGAACAAATAAGTCTCGCTGATGAAATATGGTCATGGCGCGAGCCAGTTGAAGTAGAGCGTTCATCAACGAATTGTACAGAAAGACCGCGTGCTAAGCAAACATTCGCAATACGAGAAGATATTGTGCGCACACCATCACCTATTCGAACTACAGACTCTGCTGGAGTTAAATCTCTCAAAATATCAGAAATTCGATCTACCACGGCATCAACTGATTCCAATTGCATAGAACCTACTGGACGACCATCTGCTAACCAAGCCAGTCCTGGACGAGGACCCGGATCGATTCCAAAGCAGATGCGTTGTACCTTTTCTCCAGCAGACATTCTATGAATTATTGAACCAATAACGGCATCTATTTCTCCAATATCACACCCAATACCACGAGTGTCATTTGCAAGACCTACTTCAGCATGGGAACCAATCCAATAATTCACTCCGAACGGGATTGGATTAGAGGTGTCAATTTGCATGAATTCTAGTCCTGAAGACCTTAGTCTAGCGAATAATCTGTATGCTAATCGGAAGTCCTCTGTCCTGACAGCAACCTCTGACACAATTGGGCAGATTTGCACTACGTCTTCAATGGTTACTCTAGATTCATCTGAATATCTATTGATTTGTTATAGAAATTGAATATTCTATCGGACTTTGCAATAACTAGCAAAATACAACACCGAGAGTCTGTACTAAGCGATGTCGTCAAGAACCTTGAGAATGGGCTACACATATGAGCAGCGTATATGAGCGGGAATTACGCTCCGTTCTGGCTGGAGAAAAGAAGGGAGTTGATGCAATTACCCGCTCATGTAGTGAGGTGGAAAGAGCTAGGGCATTGCAGGTTTGTCAGCGACCTTTTCTCGTAGTAAGAGCGCCCGGGAGTGGTAGTGAAGGAACTGGAGACATTCTAGCACTTAGAGGAGATATGTGCTTTCCAATTGAAGTGAAATCATCGAAAACCGATAAGATATATCTCTCAGGACGAACGAAATTGCAATACGATGCACTCAAAACAACTGGAGAGAAGTGTGGTCTATTGCCCCTCTATGCATTTAGACTCAAAGGGGTTAGAGGAGATAGCTGGACTATTATGAAAGTACCAGTTGAAGGATTGACTGGAAAGTTACGTACACTTGCAAGATCAATACCTGAAGTACCTCTAACGCGTAATGGTTCACCATATCTAAACTGGCATGAAGGAATGCCATTGCATCGGTTTCTAGCATTGATAAGCCGCTCTGATGGCGCTAGATCAATTGGAATGGCGGATTTAATTGATGAATCTGAGTAAGATACAATGTTTCTTTCAACTCTCAAGATTCGTTTCAACTTCTTCTAGATGGATGTTGACTTGTTCGAATTCATTCTTTAATTCAATAAGACTGGCTTGTTTTAGCAATCGAGATATTACATCACTCTCGCGACGGAGTCGGTCAATATCCCGCATACGTTTGCGGGCATCTACGTCCTGCCTATCCACCATGTTAACCGGAGGGTACTGTAGGTCAAGTCATTTGCGCCACAATTCCGCACATTCAAGAGGGCCATGCCTTGACCATAGGGTATGGAGCAGGGGCTGAGTCTGAATCAGATTCTCTTTATTGCACTCCTAGGAATTTTTTGGATAAATGGATGGGCCCCATTATGGGTTGTGTTATTAGTCTCAATATGGTATCTCTCTCTTATTTGGTTAGAGCAAAATGGAACTCTAGACAAATGGAATGCCACACGTGCTCTTGGAATTATTCTGATGTTGCGGACAAATCGAGGAAAAGGAGCTCTCGAAAATGTTTCCAGGCCTCGCCGTTTTTGGAGATGGTACGGTGAGTTCTCAATATGGCTTTGCTTGGCAGTGATGATTGCTGTTGTCGCACTTCTCTTCATTAGTGCTATAGTTGCTGCAATGGAGCCGTCGCAACAAGAAGTCCTACCTGCTAGTGATTTACTGCTAATCCCTGGAGTTACTAGTTTTGTTCCATTTTGGTGGCCTTTCCTAGCCTTGATTATTGCACTCATTATTCACGAATATAGCCATGGTATACAAGCTCGAGCACATGGAATGCAAGTTCGTTCATTCGGGTTACTGCTCGCTGGTCCTTTACCAGTAGGGGCCTTCGCTGAACCTGAATATGAGGAAATGATGCGAGCACCTCGAAGAGAAAGAATGCGATTGTATGCAGCAGGGCCCTCGATTAACCTCCTAGCTACATGGATTGTTCTGATTCTACTTAGTGCAACGGCAACTGGTTTTACTTCAGAAGTTAATGGAGTTCATGCTTCAGCAGTAATTATTGACTCAGGTGCTGAAGATGCAGGTCTTCTGCCTTATGAGACGATAACTCATATTGATGGATTTGAAATTATAGATTATGACGATTTCACAGGCACCTTAGAGTCATATTCTGCAGGAGAATCTGCTTTATTTACAGTATTACCAAGTCCGTTTGATAAGGAAAATTCTGAAAGAGAAATTGAGATTGTTTTCACAGACAAGCATGAACATTACATGCGTCCTTGTCTTGAAGAAAGTAGTTGCAATGCTGAAGAATACAGCCTATTATTGGAAGAAAATGGAATTCATGAGGGAGATGCATTTGTTGGAATGGTAGTGGCTGAAGGATCCATTGCGGCTGATAGATGGTCATTCGTCTTTAGAGATGATTTATCAGTTGGTGGGAAATTTGGATTAACTCTCTTAGCACCTCTGAATATGTTAGGAATTCCAATAGCTAATGATGGACATACTATGGTGTTAGAAGAAAGAGCAATGTTATCGGCAGGAGATGGAGTAATCGCCTCTACTCTAGGAACAGATGGTATGCTTGCAGTATTCGACTTCCTCTTTTGGTTGGCTTGGATTAATTTCCTGCTTGGTTTCGCCAACCTAATTCCCATGGTTCCTTTCGACGGAGGGCATATTGTTCGAGATGGAACTCACTCAACTCTACGATTCTTCATGCGTAAATCCGACCCAATAAGAATTGAAAATTTGGCGGACCGGCTCAGTTCAATGAGCAGCCTCTTTGTACTATTTGTGATTCTCATTCCAATAGTACTGCCACGAATTTTCTAGAGAATCATTCCTCTTCATCAGAGGAATTATCACCTTGAAGACGATCTGTAATCATTTCAATCACGATTGGAATCGTGATGATGAATGCAACTAACACAGCCAGATTGCTCCATGATGCTCCAGGTACAGCACCAGCAGTTCCTGATGCTGCGAGTTTGACTGCGCCAACCCAAGGTATCTCAAGCGAAGCAACCCCAATTATCCATTCATCTTTGATTGGTTGGACAAGTTCATTATTTTCATCCTTGAGACTAATTTGGTCGTACTGACATCCATTACTCCAGATATTATCTCCAGTAGTGATGTATCCCTCGTGTGAAGGTACCCAATTCTCAATGCGAAGATTAGAATCGCCATGAAAACACTCGTAATCTAACTCTACAGTAATCTCGGATGCTCCTACAACATTAGTCCCTGGAACATCCCAACCACCATTTGGATTTACTACTGCCTTGAATAATGCTCGATGTATTACTGGTGTGTCACTACCACCATTTTTGCGGAAAATGATTACGTCACCTGGCATCCCATGACTCTCATAACCCTCGTGCTCATTACCTTCTTGAGTTGCCTCAGCCAATGTGATTATTTCGACTCTATCAGGATTCATGACAAGAACTAAGTCACCGGGATCTATTGCTCCAACAGAACCACTCTCTCTATCATGCATCATCGAGCCTGATTCTACAACAACCATAGGAGGATAGTTGCCTGTTGCAATAGTCAGAGAACCCAATAGAAGAACGACAAGCCCAATTGCTAGAGCGGCCTCTCGTTTCAACATCTGAATATCCATCACTCAATCCTCCCCTTGGATAGTAATCTCAGGTGCAGGTGTTGTTAGGTATAGTAAAGTCAAAGCCGAAGCGGTTAGAATTATGCTAACTCCATCAAAATGGGGAGAAAGTGAATGAATTGAATCTTCGCCAGAAAGCCATAACGTTAGATCCACAGTATATTCACGAGTTTCACCATTCATAGCTGCAAGCCCGAATATCATATTGTAAAGAAGGGATACACTAGAAATCCCACTTATTGCAATAATCAAACGATTCAACATTGGGTCACGAAGTCCGATAGCTCCTGGGAGAATTCGTGAAAGATGTGATTCTCTTGTGTTAAACCAACCAGAAGAATTCTCAGTAGCAATAGGTTGAGGTCCGTCATCAGTAGATTCATCGAGAGGGATAACAATCTTTTTTCTTGATTTAGAAACTTGTTTAAGACGGCCTGTTGGTTTTATCCCTAATCTTTCATAGAGGGAAATTAGATTCTCTTGGTAAACTAAACCAAGCATCAATGCCGCCTCTTCTGCTTCACCTCGCCGTCGTATAACTTCAGGTCTTGAATCCAAAGTCAAGATATCATCTAAAATTGATTTCTGTGAAAGATATACAAAGAATTCAGGGACGATGTAGAAGGCAATTAGACCACCAAATATCAGACCAAACCATGACCAAGATACATATTCTGATTTTGTGGGGTCAGAGGCACCATTGAGGATGAACAGAAAGATAATGCCCCACAAAGTAGCAGCAACTGATAGTATCGTAATGTAAGTAATAATCTGAAAATGGCTATCACTCTTGCTTTCCCACCAACGGCGGAACGGACCCAATAGGCTTCTGCGTGACCTCGCCATCATCATTGGGCCTGACTCATACAATTTGTTAGTTCGCACTTGGCGGGCTGTAGTAAAACAAACTTTAGCATCGAATTTTCAGACCCATTGGTTCATGTTGCACACACTAACGCATAGAGTCAATGGATGGCTCTGCTCTAGACTGCTTTCACCCAGATGTGCGTGCTCTTGTGGTAGAGCGAGGCTGGGAATTAACTCCTGTACAGGAATCTTCGGCAAGAGATCTGGTCGAAGGGAAAAATAGGATTCTGGTTGCACCGACAGGAAGTGGAAAGACAGAAGCAGCAATTCTACCTCTAGTATCTAGAGCACTCAATGAAGAATGGGAAGGGCTCTCAATACTCTACATCACACCACTTAGAGCCTTGAACAGAGACATAGACAGACGATTAGAGAAATTACTCTCTCCATTGAATTTGAGTGTGGGTCTACGTCATGGAGATACTTCACAAAAAGAGCGGACTAGGCAATCACGCAATCCACCAAATTTGTTGGTAACGACACCCGAAACTGCACAAATTATGCTGCTCGGAAGTAGGTTACGCCAACACCTAGCGGGGGTTCGGGCTGTAGTATTAGACGAGGTTCACGACATGGCGGCATCGGAGCGTGGAGCACAACTTCTAGTTGGATTAGAAAGAATTGCTGCTTTATCGACCATCAAAAAGGAAATCCAACGCATTGGACTTTCTGCAACAGTAGGTAATGCAGACGAGGTCGCTGGCTGGATGTCAAAGGGGGCAACTGCAATTTTTGGTCCAGCACCAAGAACGACCAAAGTTACTGTCCACCGAGAGACACCAACTCCTGAAGATGAATTACTTGCAGGAGAGTGGGCCATTTCACCGAAATCAATAGCTGCATTTCGCCATCTCGCTCATACACTGATTGAGGACCCCCCCTCTCTCGTTTTCGTAAATTCAAGATCTACTGCAGAAACTGTTGCGCAGCGGCTAGCTGCTATCGTACCGGAAATAACTGTTGGAGTCCATCATGGCAGTCTTGCCGCAGAAACTCGTAGAGAAATGGAAGAAGCACTTCGAGGAGGGAAATTGCATGGATTGATTTGCACCTCTAGTCTTGAATTAGGAATTGACATTGGTACTATTCGACGGGTTCATCAATTAAACAGCCCAAGGGCAGTAGATAGATTACTACAACGTGTAGGGAGAGCAGAACATCATCTTGGAGGAACTGGAAGAGGGGATGTTCTAGCATGGGAAATTGATGACATATCGGAGTCTGCTGTAATTGCACGCAGGGCAATGAATGGAGAACTGGAAGGAGTCGAGTGGCGATATAATCCAAGTATTGTAGCGGCTAATCAGTTGTTACAGATGGCAATTGAAAGATCTATAGTTCCACTACAAGATGCAACGAAGATTCTCAAACAAGCATCTATTTTCAGAGAATGGAGCCACGATGATACCCTTGCAGTATTGCGTGTACTCAATGACCGTTGGCTGCTGCGTTTGATTGAAGATGCAAAAGAATCAGATGCCACTACATGGCATCCGAAAATATGGGAAAACTTGGCGGGCAAGGCTAATGAAAAGGGGGCAGATATGCCTGAAAAAAGACCTTCATGGGAAGAAGAAAGTACTGAGGAAGAAAAAAAGAAATGGCTTCGAGCCATGCTTCCTCACGTCCCTCGGGAACTATCCAATGGTTGGTTCTCACCTGCTGGAAAACTTGGCCGTAGTCGAACGGACCATATCTCAATGATTCCTGATGAAATTTCCTATCGAGTAAGGGATGCTGTGACTCGTCAAGCACTCGGTAGTGTCGATGAAGCATTCGTTCTATCATTGAATGATTTAGGAGAAGATGGAGGAGGAAGGCCTCGAAGATTTGTCATGGCAGGACGCACCTGGATGATTGTTGATGCCGATCCTGAACAATCCGAATTACTAGTTGCCCCAGTATCAGACACGGGAGAGGCACCAGTATGGGCGGGAGAACTCCCCCCGGTTCCGATAGAAGTGGCACTAGAGGTAGGTAGACTAAGGCGCAGTGCAGCGATTGCTGTCGGAGCAATGGAACCTCAGAAAGGAGATTTAGAATTCGAGGATTACCCCCTTTCTGATGTTGCTCGGGCTGATTTACTAGGAGCCGTAACAGAACACCTTGATGCCACAGAAAATCTACCAACTGACAAAGTATTGACTGTTGAAAGCCGACAGAAAGTAGTTGTTCTGAATACTTGTAGAGGTTCAAAAATCAATGAAACTCTAGCGCATTTCATACAAGCTATGGGTTCGATGAAAGAAGGAAAAATGGGAACGACTCTAGTAGATCCTTATCGGATAGCATTCCAGGTTCCAGGGACTAATGCTGCACATGTTATTGAATGGATGAGTGAAACATCTCCAGAGGCCCTAGAGACCATTCTACGGATGACCATACCCAATGGTAGAGCACTAAGATGGAGGCTCGTCCAAGTTGCTCGCAAGATGGGTGTGCTACAGAAAGCAGTAGATCCGAGAAAAGTCAACCTTCAAGGAATGATGCAACGATATAGAGGCACACCTGTTGTAGAAGAGGCTCTGTCCAAACTATTCCATGAGCGCATGGACATTGAGGGGACAATGGATCTAATTCGCGAAATCCAGCGTGGCGAAGTTAAGATTGTACAAACAGCAACCGGTCCTCTTGGTTTATCTCCAAAGAGTGAGCGAGACTTGCTTCTGCCAGCATGGTCGGATTCTCAGTTACGAGAAAGGCTTGAAACTCGTCTATTAGCAGAGCGCTGTGTATTAATTTGTTTGAATTGTTCCGACAAAAGTCGGAAACGAGTAGGTCGAATGGAAGACCGTATTGAGGCCTGCCCGAGTTGTAATGGAACTATGAGAGCATGCTCACCTGAGCGTATGGAATCATTACTAGTAGATTGGGTTGCCAGCAGGGATCCGAAAGTTCGCGCTAGGATGCAAAAGAATGCAGAACTAATCAAGACACATGGACTTGATGCAGTTCTTGCTCTTATGGGAAGAGGTGTTGGAGAAGAAACAGCAACTAGACTTCTTCGAGGTCATACTCGTGGAAATCGGGTATCTTTGCTGCGTTCCATACATAACGCAGAACTACAATATGCTAAGACTCGTAGATATTGGTCTTGAGCAAGCAATATGGACAAACACCGCGCCCAGTGGAGTATGTTAGTGGGTCTGACTGGGAGATACGGGTCAGGAAAGACCACTGTCGTCAACTGGTTTGTCAGTAAAGGATTGGCTAGTGAATCCTGCTCTGACTCCATTCGTAGTTGGCTTACGAATCAAGGAATAGAAGAAAGTCGAGGGGCCCTCATCGAAGGGGGGAGAGAACTCAGACGACAAGGTGGACCCGGAATTCTTGCCGAGATGCTACTTGAAAGATTGGATGGAGAATATGCAGTAATTGACTCAATCAGGACACCGGGGGAAGTCGAGGCTTTTCGAACAAGGGAGGATTTCATTCTCATAGAAATTCGAGCAGGGATGGAATCTCGGTGGAGTCGGGTTCAAAATCGGGCTCGCACCGGAGACCCATTAGACAAAGACACATTCATCGCTCAAGAGCAATCTGAAGTCAAAGCCAAAGATGAGGCAGGTCAAGCGCTTGATGCAACCGCTGCTTTGGCTGACATGATTTTAGTCAATGATGCTGGAATTGATGAGCTCCATTCTGACCTTGAAGAACTATGGAAAATGCTCAATGATTAAGCAGAACGGACCTTGACACCGGCCTCTTCCATCATCCCTATTGCGATTTCAAAATCGTCTTTCCAGCGTTCTGGTATTTCTGAATCAGAAGGAAAGACAACCTCATTCACACCGGCCTGAATAAGGGATCGTGCACATCTAGAACATGGGGGCCATGTGACATAGGCGGAACAGTCTTTCAGCGATATCCCAATTCTTGCCGCGTGCATGATTGCATTCTCTTCCGCATGACAAATTAGAGGATATTTTTGCTCACGATCCTCTAACCTGTCCATTGAATCTTCAATTCCACGAGGAAATCCATTGAAACCTGTTGAACGTATTTCACGATCGATTCCAACGACAACACACCCTACCTTGGTAGAAGGATCCTTTGACCACTCTGAAATGTGCTTTGCGAGATTCAAGAATCTACCATCCCACTTAGCACTCATGCGTCTACCCCCGGAGAGGGGTCGTTATCTCTGTTGGCCTCGGTACGATTCGGGTCGTATCCTTCCCAAACACTTGGATTCGAATAACAATCGGGGTCATCTCGGTCCGTTGCCCCTCCTTTGTCATTATCAATTCCGTCTCCACAATTACCAACACCACGATTGTCATCATCAGATAGGAAAGCATCTGGGCCACCTTTCGCAATAACAGCAATTGTAAGACCGGATAGTACCAAAATCAGAATGATTAGGATTACTTTAGAACTCGTGTCTTTTGACTCGACGACGACTTTTACCTCGACCTTGTCGTTGGGCTGGGATGACATATGCAAGCGTCGCAGAGAGGTCATCCATTTAGCATCTAATGGACAACGAGTTGCTGCCAAAGGTCCAAATCATCTCTTTTCACAACATATCTGATTATGTCACCAACGAGGTAAACACTACCCAATACTAAGACATCAACGCCCTCTTGATTAGCCATTATTACTGCTGATTCGAGGGCTTCTGCCGGATTTCTTCGAATCAACGCAGGATCCAATCTGTTTGCACAAACTAGAGACTCGAGAGTTTCTGCATCAACTGCTGGTTTACGGCCAGAAGTTGGTTCTGTAATTATGATACGACGGAATGTATGGCTATGCCACATCTCTGATGTGACATCTGACAGAGTTTCTTCCAAATTCTCCTTCTCAGTCATTCCAATGACCACTATGCAGGGTTTTTGTGTTTGATCTAATTCTTTGCAAAGGCCCTCTAAGTTGTGTGCAGCACTGATTCTTACTTTACGATTGAACCATTCTTGAGGCGGCCAATTATGAGACCTGCCCGGCCATATTGTGTTCGGGTTTACCGGATTCCAATTCATCGCTAAGCAAATTCTGTTTGCAAACTCATTCCAAATTCGCCATGGTTCTGAATTATTTTCAGGTTCGTAAAACCAAATATCATCACCAACACTAGATAGAACCTCCATGACATCAGAATTTTCATGCTGAAGTGCAACAGTTGGGACTCCTTCTCGATGGATTCCAATCTTTGCTTGAGCAATATCGGCCAATGTAGGCCCTAGTACTTCTGTGTGGTCAAGAGAAATTGTAGTAATCACGCACAAATCGGCATCGACAAGTCTGGTTGCATCACCAGCACCACCCATCCCGGTCTCAATGATACCACGTTGGACACCAAGATCTGAAAAGGCAAGCATGGCTATTGCAAAAGTAGCCTCATAGAAAGTTGGTTCTTCGCCACCCTCGGCAGCAAGGGCTTCACTAGCCATTCTAATACGGCTTAGATAATTGTCGAATTCTTCAGGACTAATCGGTTTGCCATCCATACGAATTCGTTCCTCAACAGTAACTAGATGAGGGGTCGTAAACAATCCAGTCTTGAATCCCGAATCGCAAGCTGCACTTGATAGAAGAGCACATAGAGAGCCTTTGCCGTTTGTTCCAGCGACGTGAATTGAAGGGAATTTTATCTGTGGATTGCCAAGTCGCTCAAGCAAGGGCTCAATTCTTTCAAGACCTAGACTCATACCTGCAAATTGCCGTTCTGTGAGCCATTCTCGGTCGTTCATTCACTCGCCTCAGCCGTACCTAGTAGCAGTTCGGGGACGGGTCAAGGTGATATGGCCCTTGAAGTTCGTGGAGGCTGTGTCCGGCGAAAGTGAAAGTGTCATCGACATGATGCGAGAGCAATGGCAATCGATGGCAGGTATGGCTGCGATGTTTGTTGGGACCATTGCAATAGGTCTCTTTATTCAGCCACTATACAATGTTCCAGAAGCTCGTGCCTTTGGGGAAGAAGGGACTACTAAATCGAGTTTTATTCTCTTTGAGTTAATAATGATTGGAGTTTTCACTGTCGTTATTATTTGGCTGGCGAGGAAAGGAATGGAATCTCTAATCAAAGGAATTGTGATGTTTGCACTTTGGATGAGTTTGTTCTATTCTATTCAGCCATTCTCACTAATTGCCCTCTATCTTGTTGGGTTGGAAACAGCTACCAGTGTTGGGTTAAGTGCATTAGTAATTTCAGTTGGTGCTATGGTAGCCCTGCACAAATATCCTGAATGGTGGGTTGTCAACTCTGTTGGTGTTATGGTCGGGGCTGGTGTAATTGTGATGATTGGAATTTCTTTTGTTCCTACTTTGATCATTATGTTCATGGTTCTTGCAGCGATATACGATTACTGGGCAGTTCACAAGTCGAAACATATGCTTGAGTTAGCAGATACAATGATTGGACTCAAACTACCTGTCTTACTGGTAGCGCCTAAAGAGAAAGGTTACTCTTTCCTTGACCAGGATGGAGATATCATGAGAGACGAGGACTCTCCTCCACCTCCGCCAACTGTTGATGGGGTCTTTGATGCTGAATTAGTTACAAAGAAAAAAAGCCGAGATGCCCTATTCATGGGATTAGGAGATGTAATCTTCCCTGGGATGCTAGTGATTTCTGCAGTCACCTTCCTACCAGATTGGGGAGTGGATGTTTGGAACATCTTTGGAGATATTTACCTAGCACAATTATTCGTTGGTATTGGAACTCTAATTGGAGGGCTTGTTGGATATGTTGCTCTCATGTGGTTTGTGGCCCAAGGAAATCCTCAACCAGGCCTTCCTCTACTAAATGGAGGCGCAATTTTGGGGTACATAATCAGTGGAATAATTGCTGTTGGACCTTCTGAGTTATTCCAAGCAATCACATTCCTGTGATAGATTTCTCCCGATTCATTGAAGGATGAAGGACCAGCCCTTGGGGCTGGTCGACATGCTAGACATGAGGATGTTCAGAGAACACGCGGATGTTCTGAGAGCAGACCATGACAAGCGCGATATCCCTCATGATAACATAGATTCTGTCATTCGTTTGGATGAAGAATGGAGGCAGACACGCTACGATTCGGACCAATTACGCAAGAAGCGTAACGAGGCTGCTCGTGGAATTGCTGCAGCCAAGAAATCAGGTGATGAGGCCGCTTCCAAGGCAATCATGGCCGAAGTTGCTAGCATTGGTTCAGAAATTGATGCATTGACTGAGAAAGCAGATGCTTGTCTTCTTGAGCGTGACTCTATTCGAATGCGTGTACCAAATATTCTCCACGAATCTGTTCCAGTAGGGGAAGATGACCAAAAGAATACTCTTCACAGCCTACGTGGAGAAAAGATTGAATTGAAATTTGAAGCGAAAAACCACAATGATTTGATTGAACAAAATAATTGGGTTGATCTAGCGAGAGGAGCCAAGGTAGCAGGCTCTAGATTCTACTTCCTACAAGGTGACTTAGCTCGTCTGGAGATGGCACTACAACAATACTCTGCAAACTTTCTAGTTGGCCGAGGATACACACTAGTCCAACCTCCTTTGATGATGAATAGAGAGGCTTACGAGGGGGTTACCGATTTGGCGGACTTTGAGACAGTAATGTATGGTGTTGAGCCTGACAAATACTACCTCATCGCTACCAGTGAGCACCCTCTAACTGCGATGAGAATGGATGAAATCATCGAACCTGCAGAACTACCAATAAAACAGGTTGGAATTTCGCAATGCTTCCGTCGAGAAGTTGGAGCACATGGATTGTCAGATAGAGGAATTTGGCGTGTCCATCAATTTACTAAGATTGAGCAAATAATCATCTGTAATCCTGATGATTCATGGGACCATCATGAAGAATTATTGAGCAACGCAGTTGAACTTTGGGATAGTCTTGACCTTCACTATCGAATTGTAAATATTTGCACAGGAGACATGGGTACGGTTGCTGCAAAGAAATACGATCTTGAGGCTTGGTTACCTGGTGCTGGTGCATACAAAGAAGTAGTCTCCTGCTCGAATTGTACGGACTACCAAGCAAACAGACTCCGTATGAGATACAGAACTGCCGATGGTAATGCTGCTGTTCATACTCTAAACTCGACTGCTGTAGCAACTTCTCGGGCTCTTGTCGCGATAATGGAGCAGTATCAGAACGAGGATGGAACTGTTCGAGTCCCAGATGTCCTGATACCACACATGAATGGTCAGGCCGTGCTTCAGCCACTAGCCTGAACTTTGGAGCGATTTCGCATCCATTTCTTAACAATCATGTACATCAGTATTCCAACTAATATCGCTGCAATAGGTGCCAATACAATTGCGAATATTGTTAGAAAAATACTGGCTATATTCTCACCGGTAGATACTACTGGGTTGGCGAGCCCTCCTGTGAACATAGTTGAAACTCCTCGGGTAACTACAGTAGCACCCTGTACTACTGCACTGACACCACCCCCTGCAATGATTGCCAAGGTCCACTGAATCACGGGATCAGTATCTCCTTCAAGCACTAAAGCAGTCATACCCGTACCTGCGACTACAGCTGCAGGGCTAGCTATAGTATCCAGCATATTATCAACCCAAGGAACATAATATCCGGCAAATTCAATGAGGGTTGCTGCACCTAACAATATTACAGCAATATTGGAGTCAAAATACTCGAATGGAGTGCTTGCTAAGTCGATATCGATTGTATCTGCTCTAACAGCAATTGAAAGGAGGAAAGGAGGGAGAAAAACCCTGAATCCAGAGGCTGCCGCAAGTCCAATTCCCATGCATAAAGCAATGATAACATCGAATTCGTTCATGATGTTGCCAGTAGTTGCTCATTATTGAATCCAATGCCGTCATAATTCACTCAAAAAATGAAAAATAGCAATTTTCATACAATTTTAATTATTTCCACGGAAATTTAGCAGACCAGACTATGAAATCAAAGAGAATGCATTGGATTGCTAGCATCAGACTACCAGCCAACATTAGTCCAGAACCATCAATGGAATCTTGGTAAGAGGAATAAGCAAGAGCCCCCATGAGGAAATTCCCTAATGACACTAGGAATAGAATTCCTATAACTAAAATTGGAGTCCATGAATATTGATTGTTAATGTGAAAGAGGGTGCTTTCCAACCATAGAGCTGAGGGAATTAGGACCAATGCATTAGCAATGAACAAATTTTGTAGTCCCGAACCATTGGAATCTGACCATGGCCAATGCATGTCTTCCAACGAGGTAGTTTCTAATTGAAAAAGAACAATCCACCAATAGATTAGGTATCCAATTGCTGCAATAAACATGAAGGGAACTATTCGATTCTGCCAAGTTGAGGGAATTCCACCCCAGAGTGATTGAGCATCATTGGCTCGACTAACTCCATAGACATATGAAAGAAGAACTAATAATCCAAATATTCCAGTAAATAATCTAAGAAAATCTCGATTCAAATCCATGGAAACACCAAATCATTCTCCAAGTTCAACTAATGTATCACCCATATCAACACGATCACCAGTAGCGAAATTGACGGTGACCACCTCACCTGCTCGTGGTGCTTGGATTCTATGTTCCATCTTCATTGCCTCCATTACTAGCAACGCCTGCCCTTCACGAACTCTTTGACCTTCTTTGACAAGAACCTCGAGAATGGTTCCGGGCATTGGTGCTGTTAAACCACCCTCGCCTGCATCCGAATCAGTACTTCCCGGCTCGTGTCCATGCACCACATGAATACGGCCATTGAGATGTATCCACCATGAGTCACCAACCTTAGCAACATGAGCAAATTGAGCCGCACCATTTACTTCGACAACAAGACGACCGGGGTGTTCATCACGTCTGATGCTAACATCACTATGCGAATTATCAACACCGTCACTAGTCAGTCCTGAAAGGGTGAGTACACCTTCTGATTCTGTGAGTTTAGCACTCATTTTGGAATTGGATTCGCCTACACACCATTCCATTCAATCACCTCAGGGGAAAGACCTCGAAAGAGTTCTGAAAGGATCTCCAGAATGTCCTGTGTGTTCATCGATTATCGCTTCCACACCGCCTGCTCCTGCGCGGTCAAGTCCGAAGCGATTTGCTGCAGCTGCAATGGCAACAAGTGTAGCGTGGTCGGGTTCGGGCTCTGCAAATTCAGATATAGGAGTTGAATCAAGGTAATCAGTAGTTATTCCACCAGATAAGAAAGTGGGATTACTAGCCATTTGACGAAGGAAACCAATGTTGGTTGTTACCCCCAATGCATGTAAGTTGGACAAGGCTATGTCAAGACGCCTTGCTGCTGCTGTACGACTAGGAGCATGAACGATTAATTTGGCAAGCATTGGGTCGAAATCGACTGTGACCTCGTCTCCTTCCCGAACACCTGTATCGACCCTGATTCCCGGACCCTGAGGTGCTTGCCACATTGACAATCTACCAATGGCGGGGAGAAAACCCTTGGATGGATCCTCAGCATAGATACGAGCCTCCATAGCGTGTCCAGTGATACCAATATCTGATTGTGTCAACCCAAGGTGCATACCCGCAGCAACCTCAAATTGCTTCTGTACCAAATCAATACCAGTAATCATCTCAGTCACCGGATGTTCAACTTGCAATCTCGTATTCATCTCTAGGAAAAAGAAATCTCCTTTACTGGAAAGTAGGAATTCTACAGTTCCTGCACCTTCGTAGTCTACAGCCTGTGCTGCTTGAACTGCAGCTTTACCCATTGAATCCCGGATTTCCGTAGTTACGGCAGGGGAGGGTGCTTCTTCGATGA
>Ga0208275_1000017_pt1 | contig 24824 bp, 15 predicted proteins | sample ETNtaG_FD_185757 | JGI IMG/M metagenome (GOLD analysis project Ga0208275, IMG submission 185757) | Marine microbial and viral communities from oxygen minimum zone, Eastern Pacific Ocean - ETNP201306PF49B (SPAdes) (version 2) | ecosystem: Environmental > Aquatic > Marine > Oceanic ... | reverse complement strand
AGAACATTACAACAAGTCAACCTACTGCGGTAGTAACAAGTAGTTTAAATAGAACTGGATTTACAGCAACATCAAGGTCATTGAGTGGGGCACCTTATTTATTAACTACCTTAATTAATTATGATTTTTATTCAGAAGTGAGTAAGAGTTTTGATCCAGGTTATAATTACGCAACAACTGTTTTACAGAATACGACATCAACTGATAATTGGGAAACCATTGGTGCGTCAACATTGAGTACATCTACGGTTGCTATTGATTCTAATGGTGTTGCTACAGCAGTTACAAGTGGATTAAAAAGAGGAGTATTTACATCAGATAAAGCTACACAAAGGGCTGATAATGATATTCCACATATAACTGATATAGCAGTTTGTTCATCTTCTTTATCTATGTCTTTGGACTCAAATCATAATAATGTAGTTTCTGCTCGTTCAACCCAAGAAGATTTGAATTATACATTAGCATTAAGAGCAGCGGGTAAGAATTGGAAAAATAGTTCTGTAACTGATACAACCGCGGCACAAAATTTTTATGTCGCATCTACATTTGGACAGAGTTCTGATAGTGGTAGTATGGCAGTTTATAGTAGAGCACAAGGATATGATACAAATACTTTACAAGATTTAACTGAAACATTTACAGGCGAAGATTTTAGAATAGTATTGGCAGATAATGTACAGGCGTTTAATGGATCTTATTTTACAACTGATAGTTTTCAAACTAATGATGAAGGTGATAGTACAATAGGACAAAATGATTTACAAGTAAAACCAGGATATTTAGTAGATCCAACTGGTAGTTATGGATATTGGTTTACAAGTGACAGTTTAACAGCAAGCAGTGCAGGATACAGATATTACATACGAAGATTCCAAACACCTGGAAGTACATATTCAAGTATGACTCTTGATGTTGGTAAGACATTAGTTAATTGGGCAGCGACTACCGCAGATAGTGTAGCAGCAGCAATATTATATGAGAGTTCTGGTAATGGAAGTGGTAATAATAGTTCTTTGGATGTTGCAAGAATATATGATCCAACAAAAACTACAAGTAACTTAATTGAAGCAGATATGGCAGCAGATAATTTTAAAAATCCATTCACCACGGCAATTAGTTTATACGGAAATAGTGGTGGAAGTATTAATAGTACAGAATATACTATACCAATAAGAAATGCAGATGGAATGTATTTAGATAGTAACGATAATGAACTTTACGTGATAGTTAGATATAAGGGAGATCCATCTCCCGTAACCTCAATAACATTGAGCTACAGTTAGGAATAAGATATGGCAGCAATAGATTCAGGGTCAAAATCCAGTCGATTATTAGCATCGCGAAGATATACTCACGATACACTTACAAGTGCACAAGAGTCATTTACAAATGTACTTGATTTACAAGCATCTGAGATTTATACTCAAGGTGGGTATATACCATCTTCGGGATTACCGTTTAGTGGGAGTTCTCAAATTAGTGCAACTCATACTGTTTCGGGATCAGGTGTAATGAAGTATTGGTATAGACAAAAATTAACAAAATCAAATACTAATAATGAAGTTTGGTTTTTCTTAAATCCAACGGGAAGTGATAGTGGAATTGGTGCACAGTTAATTAGTGGTGATCAAGAGGTTAATTTTATATCACCAAAATATTCAGTAGCAGCATTAGCAACTTCTACAACAGCAGATTCAACTCCTGGATATTTAGCAACAATATATAAATCTTCAGCAGTTAGTCATAGCTTACAGACTGGTTCATTAGATGGAGATGATATAGTTTCTACTAATGATTATGAGTTTGATTATAAGACGGGGATTGTTCAGTTTAAGAGTTCGGATGATGATCCTACTAATAGTCAATATCTTTATATGACGGTATATCAATATACTGGAACTACATTAGCAACAGGACTTGATATTAGAGGTGATGTTTCTGCATCTAATATGTTATTGACTGGTACTATTAGACTTGGAGATGCAGATACTGATTCGATTCAAGTACAGGCAGAATATAGTGGAAGTATGATACCAGATGTTGATAATGTATTTGATTTAGGTGAAACAGGAAAAGAATGGAAAGATTTGCATATAGACGGAACAGCAAATATAGATTCATTGGCTGTAACAGATGCGTTTACATATGGAAGTACCACATGGAATGAAGATAGTGGAGCAAATAGCATAACTGGTTCAGATTTCTTTTTCAAATCTACTGGTGGTGGATTTGATATTTATGATAATAGTGATGCTTTAATGTTCAAAATTGATAATAAAGTGGCAGTATTGGGGACAGTAACAGGAGCGGCCCCTACTGCAGTGGCAGGTGGAATTTATTATTCAGGATCAGATGATTTTTATTTTGGATATGATGTTGATCCAACATAAAATTAACAATTAAGTAAAAGAAAAGTGGAATAATTTAGAAAGTATATATTTATTAACGATAAATCATATGGTTTATTTAATTTAGGAGAATAGAAATGGCAACATGGAGAAAAGTAATAGTATCGGGATCCGATGCTGAATTAAATACCTTAGATATAGGTGGTGGTTCAGGAGGTTCAGGAACTACTTTAAGTACAGCAGGAGCTATTACGGCTGATGCAGCAGTTACTGCTGGAACTTCCTTTATAATAGGATCCGCTGACATAAACGAAACAGATTTAGAAAAATTAGATGGTATAACTAACGGAACGGCCACTGCAAATAAGGCATTGGTTGTAGACGGAAACAAAGATATAGGAACATTAAGAAATTTAACGATTGACGGTACTTTTTCTGATGGTAATTATACTTTCGATACAAGTGGCAATGTAAGTGGATTAGGAACAGTTGGTTGTGGAGCAATAACTACATCAGGTAATTTAGCAGTAACAGGTACAATTACAGGAGATACTTCATTAACACTTGATGCAGTAACTATTTCAACAGCTGAAATTGGTGTTTTGGATAGTGTAACTCCAGGAACAGCTGCAGCGAGTAAGGCGTTGGTATTAGATGCATCTAAAGATATAGCAACAATTAGAAATTTAACAATAGATGGTACTTTTTCAGATGGAAACTATACATTTGATACGAGTGGAAATGTAAGTGGTCTTGGAACGGTTGGTTGTGGAGCAATTACAGCTGGTGGAACAAGTACATTCGCAACAGCAATAGAACCAGATGCTGATGATGGTGCAACTATTGGTTCTGCTGACAAGAATTGGTCAGACCTTTATATAGCTGACGCGGGTGTTGTCAACTTGGGAGATGACCAAGATGTTACTTTAACTCACGTAGTAGATACGGGAATTCTTTTAAATTCAACAAGACAACTTCAATTTAATGATTCAACACAATATATTGCAGCTTCAAGTGGTGCAGACCTTGATATAGCCGCTACAACTGATGTTAATATTGAAGCTACTACTCTCGATGTAAACGCAATACTTGATGTATCTGGAACAGCCACTTTTGGTAGTACAATAACAGCTGGAAGTTTAGGAACTGATACAGATAATACTGTAGTTGTTGTTAATGGAAGTGGGTTATTAAAAACAGACGAAATTGATTCAAAAGTATGGGATGGAAATTTAGTAGATACAGATGGATCAGGGACAAATAATGAACTCGTAACTTGGTCTGATTCAGATTCTATAATCGGTGAAAGTAATTTAACTTTTGATGGTTCAACATTAGCAGTAACAGGAAATCAAACTATTAGTGGTGATTTAACTGTAAATGGCACAACTACAACATTAGCCACTACGAATTTAGCAGTACAAGATGCTTTTCTGTTCGCGGCAACTGGTTCAGCTTCATCTAATGTAGACGCAGGTTTAATTGTTCAAAGTGGTTCAGCAGTAGATAGTGGTTCAGCGATATATAATGATATTAGTTCTCAACGATGGGCAGTTGCAAAAGGAGTTGGTTCAATATCAGCAGCAGTAACACCATTACAGATGGTGGTAACTACTGCAGTATCTGCTTCTTCACCTCATTCATCTTATGGTGAGTATGGTGTTGGTGAAATGTGGATTGAAACGGATACACAAGATATTTGGATAAGAACTGCATAATTTAAATAAGAGGTTACACAATGGCTTTAATTAGCAAAGGTGGAGTTAAAATTGTAGAGGGAAAAGCATATGTTCATCCATTGACAATCCCTGAATTAGAATTTTTATTAAAAATAGTAGCAGACGCAGGACACAAATTAGAAGATGTCCAGAAAGTATTACAAGTAACTCGTAAATTACAGGCAGAATATAAGTTACTTAAAAAACATTTAGAAGAATAACTTAATAATTGGCCCATCTCTAAGGCAGATGATGGGAAGTGGGCTTCGAGAGAAGTAACCAACCGCGATTAGGAGATAAATTAAATGCCAAGTTGGAAAAAATTAATATCATCCGGCAGTTCAGCCGTATTATCATCATTAACATTAGATAGCCCGTTAGCAGTAGCACAAGGTGGTACAGGAGCTACTTCATTAAATAATTTAATAACATTAGGTACACACACAACAGGAAATTATGTATCTACAGTAGTTGCAGGAAGTGGTATTGATGTTAGTGGGGCAACAGGTGATGTAACAATATCCATTGGAACAGGCGAAGTTGTTAACGCAATGATAGGTGATGATGAGATTAATTCAGAACACTATGCGGCAGGTTCAATTGATAATGAACATTTGGCTGATGATGCAGTTGATAGTGATGAGTTAGCCGCAGATGCAGTAGACGACGCTCACCTTTCCGATGGTGTAGCCACAGGATTAGCAGGAGCAGGAATGACTGCCACAAGTGGAGTTATGAATGTAATTGGTGGAGATGGTATAACTGCAAACGCTGATGATGTTGCAGTAACAGCAGCACAAACAACTATCACTTCTGTATTAAATACAGGTTTAGTAGTCGGTAGAGATGCAGATAATGATATAGATTTTGCTACCGATAATAATATTATATTTAGAGCAGGTGGTGAAGACCAACTTACTCTTGTTGATGGAGCTTTAACACCATCTTCAAATGCTATTGTAGATTTAGGTACAGATGCTTTAGAATTTAAAGATGCTTATTTTGATGGAACTGTAGAAACAGATGCATTAACAATTGGTGGTGTTTCTGTAGAGGCAGGTGCAGATGTAACTGATACGACCAATGTAACAAGTGCTGGAGCATTGATGGATAGTGAAGTAGATGCAGATATTAAAACGCTATCATTACCTGCAAGTACAACAATTTCAACCTTTGGGGCATCACTTGTAGATGACGCAGCCGCATCTAACGCAAGAACAACTTTAGGATTAGGAACAAGTGCAGTATTAAGTACGGCAGCTATAGCAAATAGTGGAACTGGTGTAGCTACGGCAGACCAAATACACACATTCGTTACAACACAAACTGATGAAATGGATGCAGGAACAAGTGGAAATGCAGCAACTGCGACATTAGCAAGTACCGTAACTGTTTCGGATAGTACAGCAAATACAAACTTTCCTATTACACTACACAATGAATCAAATGCTTTATTAGACGATACAGGGGCATTTACTTATAATCCAAGTACAGGAACATTAAAAGTTGAAAATATAGATGTTGCGGGTACACAAACTTTTATATCAGCATCAAGTCTTGTAGTAACGAGTTCAGTTATTTTTGAGGGAGCTACTTCAGATGGACATGAAACAACTTTAACCGTTGTAGACCCAACAGCAGATAGAACTATTACATTACAAAATGATGATGGTACTGTGGCGTTTACAAGTGATATTACAGGTACTAATAGTAATACAAATACTGGTGACCAAGATTTATGGGATGTAGTTGCAGGTGATAGTGGAACTACAACTGCAAATACTGCAACTGATACACTTACAATTGCTGGTGGAACAGGAATTACTACGGCAGTAAGTGGTGATACACTTACAGTTACAAGTGCAGTTACAGCAGGAAATGGTTTAACACTAAACACCGCTGATATAGATATAGATGCTACTCAAACAACACTTACTTCTATATTGAATGATGCTTTAGTTGTTGGTAGAGATGCTCATAATCAAATTATTTTCTCAACTGATAATGAAATACATTTTAAGACTAACAATGAAACTCCTGTAATTAAAATGAAAGCAAGTGGTGAAATTGAAGCCACAAGTCTTGACATTAGTGGTGATGTAGATGTTGACGGAACACTCGAAACCGACGCATTAACAATTGGCGGAACCACATCAGTTCCTTTTGAAAGTGGAGACCATAGTAAATTAGATGCAATAGAAGCTTCTGCAGATGTAACCGATGCAACCAATGTAACTGCAGCAGGTGCGTTAATGGATAGTGAATTAACAAGTATCGCAGATGTAAAAGCATTAGACCAATCAGTTGTTAGTGGAGCAACACCTACATTTACAACTACTAATTTTACAGATGCAACTAACAAAAGATTAATGACAGATGCCCAAGAAACTTTATTAGATACTGTTGAAACAAGTGCAGATGTAACAGATACAACAAATGTAACTGCAGCAGGTGCGTTAATGGATAGTGAATGTGCAAGTCTTGCATCAGTTAAGGCAATAAATCAAGGATTAACTGCAACTTCAGATGTAAACTTTAATACTATCAATATAAATGCAACAACAACTTCAACAACCAAAACATCAGGAGCACTGATAGTTGATGGTGGTGTTGGTGTTGCTGAAAATATTCACGCGGGTGGTGATGTTGTAGCATATGCATCTTCTGATGAAAGACTTAAAGATAATTTACAAGTTATTCAAGACCCATTAGATAAAGTTGGTCAAATAAGTGGTTATGAATTTGATTGGAATGAAGAATCACCTGAATGGGCACAAGAAAGAGGACACGATATTGGGGTTGTGGCACAAGAAATTCAAAAAGTACATCCCGAAATTGTAATAGAAAGAACAAATGGTTACTTAGGAGTTGATTATAAACGAATCATTCCATTATTAATTGAGTCAATTAAAGAATTAAAACAAGAGGTAGAAGATCTAAAGAAAAAAGTGAATTAAGAGAATTCATTTGATATTTATAATATAGGTTTTATTAAACAATAATAAAGAATAAAGGAGAAAGTTATGGCCGTAACAGAAGAATCCAATTTGGCTAAAAAAGTAGAAGAAAAGACATCAGAAACTAAATTCACAGATGAAGAATTACAATCACTTCGTGAATTACAAGATGGTTATTCTGAAAAATCAGCTCAATTTGGACAATTAAAGGTACAGAAACTTTTAGTTCAACAACAATTAGATGCACTTGATGCAACTGAAATTCAGATGGAAAGTGATTATTCTGAGTTACAAAAGAAGGAACAAGATATTGTTAAATCGTTGAATGAAAAGTATGGTCCTGGTAATTTAGACCCCGCAACGGGAGTTTTTACACCAGCACCAGCCGCCGCCCAAGTAACAGAAGCTTCAGAAACTACTTAAAATAATCTCCTTCAAATATATCGTTTGAGAAAGTTAGGCGATATTTATAGTAAATATTTGTAGTCTATAAATGACTAAATTAGTTATTTAAATTATAATAATAGGAGAAAAATAATGGCAGAAAGAATCGTATCGCCGGGTGTATTTACTCGTGAACGTGATTTATCATTTCTTCCCGCAGGAATTGCTGCAATTGGAGCATGTATAGTTGGACCAACAGTTAAAGGTCCCGCTTTTGTACCTACTCAAGTTAGTAATTTCTCAGAGTTTGAAGAAATGTTTGGATCAACCGACCAACGATATTACACACCGTATGCGATAGAACAATATTTAAGGAGTGCAGGAACAATTACGGTTGTTCGCGTTCTTAATACTGGTGGATACACTGCAGATCAAGTAACACTATGGGTAACTTCAAGTGCTGTAACCAAACAGTCAGTAGCCGTGTTATTACCTTCACGTGGTGGTTCAAATGGAACAGCTGATTTGGAAGGTAGTAATGTTACTGGAAGTTGGAGTTCGGCAACACTTGTATTAAGTGGTAGTAATATGGCAGCGAAGGGTTTAAGTTCACGTTCATATACAATATCATTTGATACAGGAAGTGCTAATTATATTGAAGAAGTATTCAGTAAAGACCCCCAAGTACAGAAGTCTGGTTTGAATACGGTATCAGCTTATTTGTATAAGAATTTTAAATATGCACAAAGTAGCAATGGATATTCTTCTGGAACAGAAGTAAGTGCAAGTGCTAGTACTTTTACATCCCCAACGGCATATTCAAATGCATCAACACCATACATTCAATCACAATTGATTAATGGTTCAAGATATAACTTATTTAAAGTTAATACTCGTTCACATGGTAGTGATGTAAATAACAAATATAAGATTGCCGTCTTGAATGTTAAGAAAGCAGGTACAGTAGCTGGTAGTGATTATGGACAGTTTTCACTTCAAGTAAGACAAACTGGTTTAGATGATAATGGTTTAACAAGTGATAACATCTTGGAACAATGGGATGGACTTAATTTTGATCCAAAGAGTACGAATTTCTTCGCTCGTAGGATTGGAGATAGGTATGTAACTATTGACGCTAATGGTAAACTTACTCATAATGGTGATTGGAATAATAGATCTAAACATATTTATTTATCAGATTTTTCTGATATTTCAGATGGATCAGTTCCAAAAACATTATCCCCAATGGGACATGCAGCAATTAATAACCCATTTGGTAGTGATGATTCGTCAGTTCCAGCATGGCCGTTTAAGGTATCACAGTCAAACGCACAGGGTGAATTTGATAGTAATGTTCCTTTAGGTGTAGATTATGGAAACGCCGACGCAGAACAATATTTGGCACCTTACCCTTCTGCAGCTGGGGATGGAGCAAATACTACTATGAGTCTTGAAGACTATAATGGTAGTGCAGACGCATCCGTAACTGGAGATACTTTTTCAACACACAATGAAAAGATTACTCTCGCACTTTCAAGTATTAAACAGAGAAAGTTCGTTGTTCCATTTCAAGGTGGATTCGATGGGGATAACCCAGCAAATCCAAAATTGACAGGAGCAAGTATTACAGCAGCAAACACACAAGGGTTTGACATTTCAAGTGCAACCGCAACTGGAGCAGTAGCTTACAAGAAAGCAATTAACGCTGTAAGTAATCCTGATGAATTTGACTTGAATATGTTAGTAACTCCTGGTGTTATTCACAATTTACATCCGAAGATTACAAATCACGCGATACAAAAATGTGAAGAACGTGGTGATGCATTCTATATTTTAGATTGTGGTATTCAAGGTGGTTCAATATCATCTGCAACCGCAGCAGTTACCGCACTTGATACAAACTACGCAGCAACTTATTACCCTTGGGTAAAGATTGTTGATAGAAATACGGCACTACCTGTTTGGGTCCCACCTTCTTGTGTTTTACCTGGAACTATAGCGTTCACAGATAAAGTAGCACACGAATGGTTCGCACCAGCTGGTCTGAATCGTGGTGGTTTGACTACAGTATTAGAAGCACAGACAAGATTAACTCATGATGAAAGAGATACACTTTATGAAGAAAGAGTTAATCCAATCGCTTCATTCCCAGGTCAAGGTGTAGTAGTTTGGGGACAAAAGACCTTACAAGGTCGTCCATCAGCACTCGATAGGGTTAATGTACGTAGATTGTTAATTAAACTGAAGAAGTTTATCGCATCTTCAAGTAGATACTTAGTCTTTGAACAGAACACAGCAGCAACAAGAAATCGTTTCTTGAATATTGTGAATCCGTTCTTAGAATCAGTACAAGCTAATAGTGGTTTATCGGCATTTAAGGTAGTTATGGATGATTCCAATAACACACCTGATGTGATTGATAGAAATCAATTGATTGGACAAATTTTTATCCAACCAACGAGAACCGCAGAGTTTATCGTACTTGACTTCGTGGTACTTCCAACGGGAGCAACTTTCCCAGCGTAAGTTTAATCACATAGATTAATAAATGAAAAGCCCCTCTTTTTTGAGGGGTTTTTTGTTGCCTGATATATTTATATACGACAGATATAAAAAACTTCTAAAAAACTAAGAAAAATGATTATGATGATTTTTTAGAATTTTGATATTTATAGTTGAAGAATTAAACTTATTGGAGATTAAAGATGCCAGACTTATTAGATCCTTCTGAAATAATGTTCACACCGTTTGAACCGAAAACTAAAAATCGGTACATCATGTACATTGAAGGTATTCCAGCTTATCTTATTAAGACAGCTAACAGACCTACAATCGCTTTTGAAACGATTGAACTTGACCACATCAATGTTAAACGATATGTTAAAGGTAAGGGAGCATGGGAAGAATTAGAAATTACACTTTATGATCCTGTTGTTCCATCAGCCGCACAGGCATGTATGGAATGGGTTCGGTTATCTCATGAATCCGTAACAGGTAGAGATGGATACTCAGATTTTTATAAAAAAGATGTAACAATTAATGTATTAGGACCCGTAGGTGATAAGGTTGAAGAGTGGACACTTAAAGGTACTTGGATTACTAACGCAACATTTGGTGATTTAGATTGGGCAAATACTACAGACCCAGTTGATGTAACTTTGACACTTAGATACGATTACGCAATATTACAGTTCTAATAAAAATTTTAATAATAAAAGGAGTCGATTATGGCAATCATAGCAGATAAAGCTTGGTGGAAATCAAAGACAGTATGGACATCAGTAGTTGCTGGTGTTGTTGGTGTATTACAAGCAGTAGGTGTTGTAGAAGCAGTACCTGAAGTCGTTTGGACATTACTCGCGGCATTTGGTTTGTACGGAGTTCGTGACGCTGTTGGAAAAGCATAATTCAGCAGTAAGTAATATTTGAAACTGGGGATTTTAATATCCCCAGTTAGTTTTATAATAATTGGTTATATTGTATAGGTTACTATTCAATAATATTTTACATTAAAGGAGAAAAAACATGGCAGAAGATAAACGCCAGTTTCCAACAGAGGTAGTTGATTTGCCTTCTAAGGGATTACTTTATTCAAAAGATTCACCGCTGGCAGGTGGAACAATTGAGTTAAAGTATATGACCGCAAAAGAAGAAGATATTTTAACTTCTCGTAATCTAATTCAAAAAGGAATTGTTTTAGATAGACTGTTGGAATCTGTTATTGTAGATGAAAAGGTATCACTCAATGATTTATTGTTAGGTGATAAAAATGCAATTATGATTGCAACAAGAATACTTGGGTATGGTAAAGATTATACCGTTCAACTTACAGATCCATCTACTGGAGAAAAACAAGAGGAAACTTTTGATTTAACTGAAATTACAGATAAGAAGATTGATTCAAAATTGTTTAAGGCTGGTAAGAATGAATTTGAATTTGAACTGCCAGCAGCAAAAGTTAAAATTCTATTTCGTCTTTTAACACATAAAGAAGAAAAAGAAATTGATGCTGAATTAAAAGCATACAAGAAATTCTCAAAAGATAGTGGTATTACTGCAGAAATCACAACACGGTTGAAGAAGGCAATTGTGTCGGTTAATGGAGATACATCACTAAAACGAATTAGTGAGTTCGTGGAGAACGAATTACTATCTCGTGATTCTCTTTCATTTAGAGAATATCTTATAAAAATAACACCTGATGTTGATATGTCTTTTACTTTTACCAGTGATCAAACTGGTGAAGATACAACGATGGACATCCCATTAGATGTTGAGTTTTTTTGGCCTGCGGGCAGAAGATAAGCCTGCAATTCACTCACAAATCTTCTCCCTATGCTTCCACGGGAAAGGAGGATTTAACTTTACAGAAGTGTATAACATGCCAACCTATCTGCGCCGATTTTACATACAATCGGCCTCAAAATTCTACGAAGAAGAAAAGAAACAATACGATAAAGCATCCAAGAAAAAATCTGGTATTTCACGACCAGGTATCCCCCGAGGCTAACATTTTTTCCTATATATGATATTTATTAGTGAGTTATACTATCGTGTCATAACAACAGAAATTTTAAATAGACAGTATGTAGGAGAATCAAAATGTTTTCGTCAAAAAATAAATTAACAGAAGATCAACTCAGAGAAGGTATATTATCTAAAATTTTACAAGCTATTGTTAGTAAGAGAGTAGGTAAAGTGGAAAAGGCCTTAAAGGATAATCCACGATTAGCAAAGGCAGTTCGTAATGCAGATAAAGCTGTTAGAGAATTAGATAAAACATTAAAAAGTTCTGGAAAAACACGAGGAGTAAAATTCGCAGGAACCCGTAAGGGTTGGTAAGTTTCTAACTTAGATTTTAAAATAAATAATAAAGGTTATTGTCTTAGATATAAATAGGCTTAATATAATATGGCGTTAGAAAAAACAGATCAACAAAGAGAAATATATTGGGGTGGTATTGATAATACTACTATACCTACTATGGAAAAACTTGCCGAAGAAAAAAAAGTAACTGCTGAATTAAGTCGTCAAGAGGTAATAACTCAACGACTTTTAAATATTGATGATGAGATAGCCAAGGCGAAGAAAGATGCCGCGAATGGTACTGCGGAAGATATTAAGAAGTATAAAGAATTAAAGAAAGAAAAGAGGGCCTTGATGAAAGAGGAGGCCGAACACGCTAAAATAATGGCTAAAGAAGATGGGAAGAAATATACTTTAACATCCCTTCAAGCCGACCTCGAAGAAAAAATCGGGGATATGTTGAAGGAAGAAGTAGGATGGACTACTAAATTATCTTCAAATTTATATACTCAAGGAGTAGCTCAAAAATCCTTTTTAATGGACAGACTCCAAATAGTAAATACGGGTCAGAGCATATATGATTGGGGTGTTAGGTTAACTGACGTATTAAATAACGGTACTGAAAATCAAAAGAAATGGGCACAGGCAATGACTCCTATGGTTAGTATGGGAGGAAAAATGATTGATGATGCAATATCATTAGGTGGAGCTTATGATAATATTGGTAGTGGTACATTTATGGATATGACAAAATCAATGGATGAACAACTCAAAAAGGCAGAGAGATATAAAGATTATGTTAAGAAGGAAATAATTCCAGCGTTAAAGGCAGATCAGGAACAATTAGAAGAAACATTAAAAACACAAAAAAAGGGTAGTGAAGAGTGGAAAAAGACTAAGGAACAGATTGAAGAAAATAAGCAGGAGCAAAAGGAAAGTAATGCATTAGCGCAAGAAAATGTTGACAAAGCAAAGAATTTAACAGCAGAAGCAAAAAGACAGAAAGTGTTACATGGCCAGACAGCGTCTACCGTAGCATTTATAGCAGAACCATTTGAAAAAATGAAAACATTCTTTGAAAAAACCAAGGTGGGCAAATTCGTATCAGAGTTAGTAGGAATTGGTGATGCAACTGAGCATTTTACTAATACATTTACTAATTATGTGAAGGATTCTCTTGATCCAGATAATCCGATGAACTTTGGATTAGCTATGAGTAAGATGTGGACTAAGACAGATAAAAATGGAAGGGTAACACGAGGTCAATTTAAAATTATGTTTGATAAGTTCGAAGAAGGATTTTCAAAACTTAAAGAAGTATTTACTGGAATAAATAAATCAATGGGTGGAATGTTAGGACCAGCACTGGCAATAGTGGCAATTCTGATGATAGCCAAGAAGGTTGCAGAAATGTTCTATGGTGGAATGGCAGAAACCCGTAAAGAGTTTGGACTTACATTTACAGAAGCAGCAGGATTACAACAAATTCTTAATACTACTGCAATGGAAATGAAGTTTCTTGGTGTAAGTGCTGAAGATGTTAAAGCTGGGGCCGTAGGTATTATGGATAACTTGGGTGGAATAGGTCAAATTACACAATCAAATGTTAAAGAAATGGCCAGATTAAATGCAATGTATGGTATTAGTGGAGAAAGTTCAGGAGTATTGGCAGCACAAATGATGGCCGTAGGTGCTAGTAGTATAGATGCTGTTGGGGCTCAATTGGATTCCGTGGCTGCATTATCACAGGCAAATGGAGTGGCACCAGCAAAGATTATGGAAGATGTTGCAGGTTCAAGTGAATCATTTGCTGGATTTGCAAAAGATGGTGGACAAAACGTATTTAAAGCAGCGATAGCAGCCAGAAAACTTGGTTTGAGCATGTCAACTGTTGAAAGCATGGCAGATAGTTTATTAGATTTTGAAACATCTATAAACGCACAAATGGAAGCGTCTATGTTACTTGGTCGTAATATCAATACAGATAAGGCACGAGAATTAGCATTAGCTGGTGATTTAGAAGGAATGCAAAAAGAGATTACTAAACAAATTGGTAGTGCATCAGATTGGAATGCATTGAATATAGTTCAACGGAAATCATTAGCAGCAGCATTTGGAATGGAAGTTTCTGAAATGGGTAAGATGATAACTAACCAAGATAAACTTAATAATATGACTACTGCACAGAAGAAAAGACAAGATTTAATAGCAGATGTTATGAAAAAGATAGGAGAAATTTGGACAAGATTTCTTGGTATTTTTAAGGCACTTTTACCATTAGCCATTGGATTACTTTCACCATTTTTATTAATTGCTGGTGTTTTAGTTTATGTACTTGGTTTGTTTGCTGATATTATAGAATGGTTAAATGAAGCAAATGTTATGGGAGTTGGATTAGGTGATGTAATAATGTTTGCGGCGGGAGCGGCACTCTTATTTAGAACAAATTTGATGAGTGGTGGTATTATGGGAGCCCTTGGCAAGATGAAAGATATGATTTTTTCTATGGGTTCAAAAATGACAGGTGTGGCAAAGAAAATGGTGGGTATGGGCGGTGATGATGTACCTTTGACAAAGAGTGGTAAACCAGATAAAAGATTTGGAAAGAGAGCAGATAAAACTAAATCGGTTAAAAAACCAGCACCAGGTAAAAAAGGTGGCGGTAAAGGTAAAGGACCACTTGGTGGTATGTTTGAAAAATTTGACGCAAAGAAAGCACTCGCTGGTGCAGCCGCATTATTGATAATAGCAGCCGCATTATGGGTAACTGCAAAGGCATTAATAGAATTTGGAAAAGTAAGTTGGGGGGCTATGGCTAAGGCCGGAGTAGCTTTACTTGGATTAGTGTTAGTATTAGCAGCCATCGGAGCGATAATGATGAGTGGTGTTGGAGCAGTTGCTATATTGGCAGGTGCAGGAGCTATGTTGATAATGGCAGCAGCATTACTTGTATTGGGAGTTGCAATTCAAGCCATTGGTAAGGGATTTGATATGTTAGCACAAGGATTAGGTTCATTTTTACCAACAATTATGACATTAGCTCCAATGGCAAAGGCAATATTTGTATTAGCAGGAGCATTTACTGCATTGGGATGGAGTATGGCAGCGATGGCACTTGGAGCACTGGCATTATTACCAGCACTTCCTGTATTGATGACATTAGCAGCACTTGGAATGTTAGGTGGATCAGTATTAGGTGGTGGTGGTGGAGAAGAAACGGCCTCAGCAGAAGGAAACCCAGTTGAAATTAAACTTGATGAAACTAATCAGAAGTTAGAAAGGTTAATTGGATTAATGGGTGAACAAGGACCTATAGCACTTGCAACATCTCAAACAAAAACTAATACTGGTAAAATTGCCAGTCAGATAATATAGAGAAATATAATGGCACTTGTAGAATTATTAACAGATTTATCAAACTTTAAATATACAGATTATGATAATGTTGGTGCCAATAATAGTCAAGTAGAAGGTCGTCATGGTGGGTTTGAAGGTGGAGGAGAACCACCACACTCTGAAGAACATTCTAAATTTGATGATGGGGTAGGTGGAATTGGAAATCCACAATCATTTACAGTTCGTGGGTATACTGTTTCAGATGTAATAAGTGGTAGACATGGTGGAATTGAAGGACCAACTCCAGCACAACCACCACATCCAGATGACCATTCTATACATGATGATGGTGTAGGTTTTGGTGTAGCACCAAGTGATAATCCACAAACGTTTGATGTTCGTGGATATACGGTTACTGGAAATAAGAGATTTTATATTGGTTGGCAAGGTGATATTATGAACCATTCATTATCAGATTATGGTATAGGGGCGTTTGATAGTATTGCTGGAGTTTTTGACCATACACAAACAAGAGATAGATTAAGAAAGGCATATAGTAATTACCCTGAGATTACTTTTGGTGCAGATATAGATGGTGGTATTAATGGATTAAATGGTTCTATTCATATAGGAAACCAAGATTTACCAGAAGTAATTGGGGGTGGAGTTTCTTATTATGGAAATTTAAATCCAATCAACCCACGTGGTTCAGTTTTCCGAGATAGTAGTGGGAATTACCAAGTTCCACAGGAGGGTAGAAATACAAATCCACCTGGTGGGATTAGTAATATTCCATTATTTGAGGGAACTAAACCAGAAAGTGGATTTGATAGAAGTTTGATGTACATACCAAATATTATTGAACCATCCGATTCTGTTTTTAAAGAATTTAGTCGTAGTGATAGTTCGTTAATTAGAATAGACAGATATTCAGATAATTTTGATATGAATAATTCTCAATTTTTTGAATTTCCAGATACAAGACCATATGATTTAATATTTAAGGGAGTTACCCCTTGGGCACCAATGTGGGTATCAGATCCTGTTACAGGAGCAAAGTCTAATATAGATGTTACACTTGATTCTACGCAACCATATATTGTTAGACGGATTGGAGATAGATGGGGATTATATGAAGGTGATCCACAAGATGGTGGTGAACATTTATCAGGAGCTATAGAATGGGCAAACGCATTAAGTGGACAATTTTTGAGAGCACCACTTGATGTTATGGTAGATAGGTCTGTAGCAGATATTGGAAGAATAGCCAAGTTTCTTACTTCTACAAAAGGTGCTTTATTTTTAACAAACCAATTTATATTACAGGCATTCAGTCCAACTATTGAAACAAAAGTTTATAATCCTTTATCACTTGGTTCAATTGTACCAATGGTTCATGTTAATAGACACGCAGGTGGAAAACGATATACTGATGTAGTTCCATCTGATAAGGCAATTGAGGCAGTTGGAGATTTGATGCCAGATGTGTCTGTGGGACCAGTTACTATTGGTGGAAATGATATTATTAACGCGGCCTTTAACGCGTCCGGAGTAGAACAACCCAGTTTTGGTCGTGTTGAAATGCAATCACCATTAGCAACTGTTAGTGGACAAAAATTACCATTAGATAAAAGAGTAGCACTTTCAAATCCAAATAGATATTTATGGCCAGGACCAATGGGTGTTTTTGTAAAAACTGGAACAGATGCGGCCATAGCCGATGCATCAAGAATAGAAAGTTCTCAAGGTAGAGTTTTAAAACGTGCAAAAGAACAGTCTGGTGGTGGTGTTCCAGATTTATTCCAAAAGCATTCATTTAATAAGTATTCAGGTGAGAATGTGTACTTGGATGGTAAAGGTATATTATTTGTACCAGCTAGTACTTCACCATTTGGTACATTAGCTTCCATTCCAATATCAGTATCACAGGCCACTACAATGGCAACAGACGCGCTCACTAATTGGGGAAATTCTCTTATAGGTGGAGAGAATACTAAGAAATCAGATTTTACACCACCATCACGAGGTGTTGATTTAGAAAGTCCTTTACAAAAAGTTGTTGGTGAAGATGTTTTTTCTGCAACTGATGTTGCAGTAAATAGAGATAAAGAAGTATTTGGTGGTGACCATTGGGGACCCGATAGACCTGGTGGTATATACGAACAATTTGCTTTTGATGCTGTAGGTGATAGAAAATCTGTTCAAATAGGAGCTATACATGATTCAGTAATTACAGTAAAGACACATTCAAATAACCAACCAGGAGAATCAATTCAACCAATAGGTGGTGTAATTGTAATTCCACAATATTCTCTTACCAAAGATAAGGCAAAACCATTTCAAACTCCTATACTTATAACTGATACTTTTACAGGTAATTCATATTCATTCGAAGAAGGTAAAAGATATACAGATGGTTATGATGAAACTTCTGATAAAAAATATGGTGGAACATTGGCCATATCAGGAAAAGATATACATTTTGTTAGGAGAAATTATGGTAATTATGTAGCAAAACAAAAGAATTTTTATTCAATATCTTCTGATCCTTTAACATCAAATCAAATTGCAATTTATACTCTTGACGGGCAGAAAAATCTTGATACGGCTCGGGGAGGTAACATTGGATCAAGAGGTGATAGAATATTTAATACTGAGTTTGATGGTGATTTATATAAAAAGGGTGCAGAATACGATAAGGATTATGTATATACGGGGACGGTAAGTGATAGCCATATATCTATTATGAGAATGCCAACCGATGGGAGTTTTAATCATGGTATTAAAGCAACTCGGACTGTGGCATATAAGAACCTGGGAGCCAAAGATGATACTGAACCAGGAGCAAAAAAGACATATACAGTAAATTTAGAGAAACTTCCAGTTCCAATTAAGATTGCAGGTGTTTTTCAAGGTAATAGGTATGGGGATACAGATACTTCGGGTACTAATTGGACAGATTTTGGGGTACAATATTGGTCAGGACACGGATCTCCAACCGTACCAACTTATCCACTTAAAGGAAAAGAAAGGGCACTTGGACATGCGAGTACTCCAAAAGCAAAACAAGATGTAATATTTATCCATAAAGGAAGTACTCTATCACCAGCCGCTACTGGAGTTTGGGGAAGTACTATTGGTACAGTTGGTACTCCAAAACCGATTTCAACAAAATTTGACCACGAAAGAACAACGGGTGATGGAGTAACTACATCAGGACCAGTAACCCAACCCGATGGTAAAAACATTTACAAGAAAGGTACATTATATTTATCAGGTCATGGAACTTCTATTTTACCTATTACTCCAATTAAAGCACCAGCCGGAGTTTCAATAAGCAAAAAAGTAGGTGATTATACGTATTCTAAACTCACGACATTATACGAGGAAGATATCAATCCTAAACCTACATCATTAAAAGATAATACATTTCCAAATTTTAGTGGTGATTTATATCACAAGGATAATAAATATACTAAAAATATTAGTATTGATGAAGTTCAAAGTAGTCCTTTAACAAAAACAAGATTAAGAATAGATGATGATAAAGACCCAGTTGTTCAAATACAGACTGCCCATCTTAATACAGCAAGATTTAATGTAGACGGAAAAACTACACTTTCAAGTCCTATAAAACTTCAAAATTTTCCGTTATTCAATAACCAATCGGGAGGAAATCTTGGTTCAGAGAAACAAGCACTTGGTTTTATTAATGAAAGTGGAACACCTATACAATTGGCAGATAGTTTATATGGACATCAATGGAATGCAGATAAAAGGGGGGGACTAACTTTCAAAGATGGATATGAAAAGAGTATAAAGAGTGTACCCAAAACTGACAAAGAGAAATTAAGGGGTATAGTTGATAAAGGTAGATTTGGATTAAGTGATAAAAATATACCACAAGTTATTAAAAAGTTATCTACAAAGAATATAAATAAAGATGGAAATGTTACAATCACAGACGGAGGGGATAACGAGGTAGAATCACAAATAGTACAAAATATTCATGAGAGAAAATCTGAAACAAATAAGTCAGGAAATTTACTTGATAGGTATAAGACTTTAGCATATGGAGATATCCCAACAAAGAGCGACGAGAGTGAAAAATATAGTAAAAAAACTGGTAAGGCCGCGGAAAATGATAAGGGTGGACAATATACAGGACAAGAAAAAGATGAAGTAACTTTACCTAATAAACTATATGAAATACCCGCAGAAGATAAATTAGGATTAGTAAAGAAAAACACGGATGGTGAATATATGTATGGTCATGGTACTGGTATTGGGGAACCCGATTCTATTAATATGACTCCATATGGTGACGATAGTGACCCGTTGAAACCCGATTACATTAAATTTAAATTTTTTGATATAGTAAATAATAAACATATTATATTTAGAGCATTTTTGAGTGGAATAAGTGAAACACTTTCTCCTGAATGGGCATCTGAAAGATATATTGGTCGTCCAGATAGTGTCCATGTTTATCAAGGAGTGGATAGGTCAATGAGTTTTGAATTTATGGTTGTTCCAAGTAGCAAGCAAGAATTACCTATTTTATGGGAAAAATTAAATTATCTTGTTGGGTTTACTTATCCAACTTGGAAAACAGTAGGAAATGGTAAACGAATGGAAGCACCATTTATGAACTTAACTATAGGTGATATGTATAATGCAGTTCCTGGATTTTTAAGTAGTTTAAGTATTACAGTTGATGATAATTCACCTTGGGAAATAGAAGAAGGGTTTCAATTACCACATGCAATAAATGTAAGTTGTGAGTTTACCCATATTGGAAAACACCCATTGGCATCAATAGGAAAACATTATGATTTAGGGTGGTTAAAACAATATAATAGAGGTGCAGATTGGAAACAGAAAGATAATCCACAATTAGTAAAAAGAGGTGATGGACAATTACCTGATTTAATGGGAATATAATAAATTATGAGTAGATATCAATATACTGGAATTAAGATAGATAAACATACTGGCAATAGAGTGATGAAAACAACTTTGTATCCAGAAATAAGAATTGGAGATGGAGATCAGTTTGTGTATCCTATTGATGGGGATAGATTAGAAAGCCTTGCATATAGATATTATGGAGATTCTACATTATGGTGGATTATAGCAAAAGCAAATAAAATTAAAGATGGTTCGTTTGCATTAAAACCAGATGAAAAATTAAGAATACCAAGTAATATTGCACAGATAACAAATGATTTACAATCAATTAATAAGGATGTATAAAGGTTATGATAAGTTTACAACCTATTCCTAAAAAAATAAGAGACAGGTTAGAACGAAAATGTAAAGCGGTATCAAGAGATTTTGGAAAAGATGAAAATGGATCACTACTTGAACCAAGAAGTGAAGATCTACAAGATACTTTTTCTAAATCTGTTTGGATAAAGTTATTTTCCCCAGTAGATAGTTCAAAAGTACCAGCAGTACTGCCAATTACTGATGAAATAAGGGAAGCGTGGAGAAAAAAAGAAAATGAAAAACGTGCCATGGAAGCCACAATAGCAGCTGCTAAAGGTGATAAGTATGAACCAATAGAAATGACAGAACCTACTACAATGGTAGGAGAAAAGGACAATGATATTGGCTTAAATACAATGACAATGATGGGTGGTATAACAGATCAGGGTGGACTTTTATTTGACGGATTTAAAGAAACTTATAGTCAAAGACCAGGTGGTGCAGGAAGTGGTCCACTTGCACCAAAGGCTTCAAAAGAAGGACCAGTTGAATCATTTCGACCAATAGCGGGAATTAAAGATGTTAGTGTTAGTTATAAAGGTGGCTTATCGGCAATTAGAGAAGGAACGATTAATTGGACTTGTTGGACATTTGCAGATTTAGAAAGATTAATGCCACATCTTATGTCACACGGTAAGGGAGTTTTGTTAGAGTGGGGATGGAGTATTCCAAGTGTAGAAGCAAGTGTTTTATATAGTGAAGAACAAATGCAAAATGGTCATGCATATAATACTTTACAAGATAAAGTTATTGAGTTAGGTGGAGATTATGATGCTATGGCTGGTATTATTTCTAATTGGGAATGGTCATTAAGAGATGATGGTGGATTTGATTGTACAACTACGATAGTAGCACGAGGAGTTAATATTATTGATTCAGATTTATCTGGAGCCGAAACAGCTGGAGAAAATACTGAAGGTGATTTAGAACCAAATTTAAAAGAATTTGTAGGGGCATTACGACAAACTATATGGTCACTTAGTACAGAGGGATCAGGTAATTGGTTCAATGCTGGATCAAATTTAGCAGTTGGAACTGTAAGTGATGGTACATGGAGTACAGAAGGTCAATCAAAAGAGGCTGGTGGAAAACAACCACCAGGAGTTTTGTCTGTAATACATGATAATTATTTGAATAATGTTAGTGCAGGTCCTTGGATTACTTGGGGATTTTTTGAAGATAATATTTTAGGTAAGTTTATGGGTAGAGTAGATTCAACAGGTAAAACTACTCAATCTTTTAGAAGTATAGAGCCACTTTTACATAAAGATGGTGGATATATTAAGAATGATGGTAAAACAAAAACGGATAATATTTACGAAGCACAATTTGAATCTGTTAAAGTTAGAAATCATCCAAAGTTATTAACACCAGCGATGAATAAATGGATATTACCTGGTCAATTTCCTGCAGAACATACTAAAGAAAATGCTTTTTGGGCAACAGGAAATACAGCAGCTTTTACTCGTGATATAGCGAGTAAAGTAAACAATAAATCTCATTTTAGACCATTTGAAGTTCCTGGTAGTGATGGAAGAAAGGGATATTTACGAAATATAATATTATCATATGATTTAATCGAAAGGTGTTTTGAGAATGCAAATACAATTAGAGAAGGAATGAATGCAATATTTGATGAACTTAATAAAGAAGTAGATGGTTTTTGGAAATTCGAGGTAGTAGTAGACCAACATATAAATGGTAATGTTAAAGTAGTAGATGTACTTGAAACGGGATTTAATCCTGTATCTATGTTAAAGCTTAGAGATGAGGCTATAGAGGCCAGTGCACCAGGTGGAAATGGAAATCCAGAAAGTCCAATTTTTACTTTTCCATCATGGGGAGAAAAGAGTATAGTTAAATCTCAGACCTTAACATCACAAGTTCCAAGTTCAATGGCTGTGTCTGCAATGTATGCAGGAACTTGTGAAAAAGGTGAAGAATCAGCAAATGCTCCACTTGCTGCACAGGCTGTAGCGGCATTAACCGATCCTAATAAATCAGTCGATAAGTCACAACCTGCAATTAGAATGGCCAATCGTTTAGGAGACGACGCATTTGGAAGTAGGAATCCTTGGGGAATTGGGTCATTTGGTTCACGTTTTTTAAGTGATAATAATGATGAAACATATCCACCCGCCGGACCAAAATCACCTGGAAATGCATTTGGTAAAGGTGCAGGAATCCCATTTTCTAAAGTTTCATTGAAAGAGATTATAGCTTGGTACGAATCTCAAGATGAAGAAAAGGCAAAAACAGATGAAAGTGATAGAAAAAAGAAACTTCAAGAAAAAGCAGCCAACCAACAGGCTAAATCAGTATTATCTGAAGGATATTTTACAACTGCATTCGAGACTCCAAGTGCAACTGTACTTATAAAAAATCCAAATGCAGGATTTTTTGGAGGTGGATGGGATGGAATAGACGAAGAAGAAATATCTCTCTATAATCCTATCGGTGAATTACAAGATTTACCAGCGTTTGATGTTTTACATCGTAGGGTTATGATTAATTTTATACACGGAAGATCAAATTCCCAGGACGCAACTGAAGAATTGGATTCACTTCGTGATCCTATGATTCCAGTAGAATTAGAAATAGTATTGGATGGTACGGGAGGAATTATTCCAGGGAACTGTTTTCATGTAGATTATATACCACAAGTATACAAAGATTATTGTATTTTTCAAGTATTAGGAGCAGACCATACTGTAAGTGCCGATGGATGGACGACATCACTTAAAGGTCAAGTACGGGTTGCCATGAGAAAACTTGTTGAAGAAAAATTAAAACCAACAACTTAGGATAAGTAATATGCCAAAAAAGAAAAAGAAAAAATCATCCAAAAAAATAGCTGGTAAATTTAATACAAAAGTCCTGAGTGGGATGTCTAAAGGAATGCGACAAAAAATATTAGGTGGTAGACTTAATGCAATATATGATTTAAATAAAATGTTGTCCGAAGAACACGAAGAAAGAATTGTAAATAATGCTGGTACAGTTCAAAAGTTTGGTGATTTTAAATACCAAGATGGTGGTACAGTTCCCGTTGGAGAATCTTATCATATTCATTATTCAAGGATAGGAAAATCAGAGATTTATATGACTGGAAATAAACATGATGAAACATCTTTGGTGATTGATAGAGTAAAGGGGAATACTGATTTTGGTCAATATGTTAATTTGAAAGGTCCAACAAAAGCTGCAGATTATTTAAATAAACATAGATTTAAAGTTACTAAAAAACATCAAAAAATAGGACACGCTAGAAGGTATTTTGCAAAACAAGGTAATAATTTGGAATCATCTATTTTTGAAATATCAAAAGTGGATTATAGTAAAGAAACTCCTTTTTATGAAAAGACACAATTAAAATGGAGTTTAAATTTAGATAGAGAATTAATGAAATCTAAAAATGTAGATGAGATTGAAAGGGCTGCTAGTCAAGGGTTTACATCATTAGAATTTTCATTAAATCCAGAAGAAGGTTATCTTGGTGGAGATAAAACTTCGAAAGAAGAAACACTTAATAGAATTAATAAGTTACTTCCAAAAGAAAATGTTTTTAAGTTAGGTGGTAGAAAAAAGAAACGAAAAAAGAAAAAAAGTAGTAAATCAAAGCCTACTACGTCAACATCTACTGAGGCACCATCGGGGGGTTCAAGTGGGGCATATTAATTCATATTTTGAGAATTTAATTTAATATATATATGTAAAGGTTATAGTAAATGGTTTTATGGTTCACAGGTCAACCTGGTTCAGGCAAGACCACATTAACAAATAGATTCATAGACGACAAATTAGTTGGATTTATGAAAATCCATCCACATAGAATTGTGCATATTGACGGTGATGATTTACGAGAGGCTGTTGACAATAAAGATTATTCAGAAAAAGGTCGTAGAAAGAATATTCAATTTGCTATCGATATGGCAAAAGTAATGGATGATAAAGGTTATTTAGTATTGGTATCATTAGTTTCACCTTATAGAGATATGAGA
>Ga0208275_1000016_pt1 | contig 25129 bp, 19 predicted proteins | sample ETNtaG_FD_185757 | JGI IMG/M metagenome (GOLD analysis project Ga0208275, IMG submission 185757) | Marine microbial and viral communities from oxygen minimum zone, Eastern Pacific Ocean - ETNP201306PF49B (SPAdes) (version 2) | ecosystem: Environmental > Aquatic > Marine > Oceanic ... | reverse complement strand
GCACAATGAGTTTGAGACATTAGGGGTTGATGTTTCTGATGATGAGTTTTTTGAGTTATTGCAAGGATTAAATGTACATCCCGAAATTAGTAAGGTTCCTACTTTTCAGGACCCTAAAACTGGCAATTTTGATAGAACAAGAGTGCTTGGATATTTAAAGCAGATTGATCAAGATGAAACTGGAGAGGCTCGTAATAGATGGGTGGCTTTCCAGAAATATTTAATTGGATTAATAAAAAGTTCAAAATATAACTCATTAGTCGGCAAAGCAATGTATACTACTAATGATGAAGCGAGAATAGAATCTAATTCAGCTACTAATAATGCAATATTTAATTATGTTGCTATTCCGTTTACATCTATTGATGATAAAGATGTTGAACCTACTGATGCTGAATTAGAAAGATATTATGCTGAGCATAAATATGAATATGAACAAGAAGCTTCTAAAGATGTTGATTTTGTAGTTTATACTGCAGTCGCTTCATTAGAGGATGACGCTCAAACAAAAGCAGAGATTACTCAGTTGATTGTTGATTTTGAGACTTATGATGATTATGATTTAATGGTAAGGAGAAACTCTGATAATACAAATTCAATATTTTCTTTTACTACTGAGGATAAATTGCAAGATCCTAATTGGAAAAATTTATTTAATGCTGAGAAAGGCACAGTTTTTGGGCCTTATTTAACAAGCCAAGGTGTTTACAGAATAGCTAAGCTTGCAGAGGTAGAATATCGTCCTGATTCAGTGAAGGCAAGACATATTTTAATAAAACCAACCCAAGAAATAAGTTTAGATTCAGTTAACATAAAAATTGATGCTCTAAAAAGAGCTATTGAAAGTGGGGCTGATTTTGCAGTACTTGCTAATAAAAATTCTGAAGATCAAAGTTCAGCGATTAAAGGTGGTGACTTAGGGTGGTTTAAAGAAGGGCAAATGGTTAATGAATTTAATGAAGCTTGTTTTACATCTAAGGAAGGCGATTTGTCAGTTGTGACAACACAATTTGGGGTTCATTTAATTGAAGTAACTAAGGCTAGTAACTCTGTCAAGAAGGCTAAGATTGCATATATAGATAGAAATATAGAGCCAAGTACGGAAACATTTAATACTTACTATAGTCAAGCAGCGCAATTTACAGGCAAGATTCTTAATGAAGGCATTCCTTTTGACACCTTAATTACAACTAATAATTTGGTAAAAAGGAGTGACAAGAATGTCACAGCTAATAAACAAAATATTTCTGGACTTCCTAACTCCAGAGAAATGATAAGATGGATGCATACTGCTGAAGTTAATTCTGTTTCTGAAGTATTCCAGTTTGACAATTCATATGTTGTTGCTTATATAACAAAAGAGTACAATAGAGGTGTGTCAGAGCTACAGGATATCAAAGAACAGATTACAGCTTTATTAGTAAAAGAAAAGAAAGCTTCAAAGATCTTTCAAGACATTATAGATTCTGATTTGACTTCAATTGCAGATGCAAATGCCACTATAGTTGTGAGTGATAAGAAAGCTGTATTCTCAAATCCAAGTATAGAGGGCGTTGGTTATGAGCCAGAATTAGTTGGGGGTGTTTTTGCAAGCAAAATAGGTGAGGTTTCACCTCCTATTAATGGAAGAAATGCTGTTTATGTTGTGGAGGTTATTAATTTAGAGGAAGTAAAATCTAATGAGGATTTATCTGTACAGAAATCAAAGTTGCAAACGCAAGCAATTTCTTATGCAAATAGTGCTTCATACAATGCATTAAAAGAAGCTGCTAATGTACAAGATAACAGAGTAGATTTTTATTAAGCATATATGATCCTAATCAGAAATGGCCGCTTGTTATTACCTTAGTATTTGTAAACGGTAAGAGTCTAGATTTAGAAAGATAAAAAGTAAGATTGTAAAACCAACTAAAGAGGATCCTCCATAACTTATAAATGGTAAAGGTATCCCGATGACAGGGACTAGACCAATTGTCATTCCTATATTAATGACAAAATGTATAAAAAGGATAGTCGCAACGCTATATCCATAGATTCTGCTAAAATTTGATCTTTGGCGTTCAGCTAAGAAAATGACTCTCAGAAGCAATCCTACAAATATAACCACAAACAGAAGACTTCCCATAAATCCCCATTCCTCCCCAATTGTACAGAATATAAAATCAGTACTTTGTTCAGGAACAAAATCAAAGCGTGTTTGAGTCCCTTTTAAGAATCCTTTGCCTAAAAGGCCTCCACTTCCAATTGCTATCTTAGATTGTATTAAGTTGTATCCGGCCCCTTGTGGATCAATCTCTTTACCTAATAAAACATTAATTCTTGTCCTATGGTGTGCTGAGAGCACGTCATTAAAGATATAGTTTACACTGAAGATAAATGTTATTGAAATAATAAATATCCCTATTAGCGCAGCTATTTCTTTTTTCTTTTTCTGAGAAAACATAAAGAGTAGTATAATAACTCCACCAATAAGAATGGTTAATAGTAATTTTTCTATTAGTAATGTCATTATAAATAGAATGCCAACTATAAGACCAAAAATTAAGATATTCCCTGACATTCCTTCACGATAAAGTACTAGTATAAATGCAGCATAGACTAGCGCAGTCCCTAAGTCATTCTGCAGAATAATTAGTAGAAATGGCAGTAGAATTATGCTGTACGTCTTGAGTTTTTCTAGCAAAGAGATTTTCTTAATATGGATGTTATTGTAGTATCTAGACACTGCTAATGCAGTAGCAAATTTAGCAAATTCAGATGGCTGAAATTTGAATGATCCTAGTTCAAACCATGAGGTTGCCCCACTAGTTACTCCTCCTTTAAAGAGCACGCTTATTAGCAATAGGATTATTACACCATAGAATAAATAAGTTAAGGAATAAAAAAACTTCCAATCAATAATTAGGATTAGGAATGCTATAAAAAAGGAGATACAAATAAATAATAATTGTTTCCCATATCTTGAAGAAAGATTAAAAATAAGCGACACATCATCATTGTATTGTGAAGCATAGATATTTGTTATGCCAAAAAGTATCAATAATACATAAAGTAAGATACTTACTTTATCAATATTAGCAAAGATGTTTTTTTCTTTTCTCATTCCTCTGATATTAGGTTTCCTTCTAATATAAAGGTTTCTTGATTTATATCTGTAATTGTTCCCTTTAGATATTTTTCTATCATCAATGAAGCAATTGGAACAGCCCAAGTCGCTCCCCATCCTCCATTTTCCACATATACAGCAATGGCAATTTTTGGATTTATTATTGGAGAAAAAGCAATAAAAATAGAATGATCTTCACCGTGAGGATTTTGTGCAGTTCCTGTCTTTCCGCAAATCTCAATTCCCGGTATTCTTGCTGTCTCTGCAGTCCCATTTGCCCCTTCCACTGCCTGCCTCATGCCTTCAATAATTGGAGCGAAATTTTTTGGCTCAATAGCACAATACTTCTTTCTTGTGAAGTTAGTGTCAATTGCCTCTTGTCCTGAAATCTTCTTTACAATATGTGGAGTGTAGTAAAACCCTCTATTTGCAAGTATCGCTGCGATGTTAGCCATCTGTATTGGAGTAAGTAATAATTCTCCTTGTCCAATAGCCATAGAAATTATCGTATTAGCATTCCAACTGCCATTATATAATCTTTCAAAATATGCTGACTTCGGAAGTTTACCTGGAGATCCTGTGATAAAATCGTTATTCATATAATCACCAATTCCAAAACTAGCTACTTGTCCACTCCAATGATTATAAGCCTGAATGGTTGAGTTGAAACTAGTAAAATATTTATTATATAGATCACAAAAATATGCATTACATGAAATCTCAATCCCATTAATAAGATTGAGAGGAGTTCTATGTGGATGGCAGCTAACATGTTTATCTTTTGTATAGCTGTATCCATAATATCCATTGCAACTAAACTTGCTGTCTTTTGTAATAGTTCCTTTTTGCAGAGCAATTAATCCATTTATAAGTTTAAATATAGAACCAGGGGGGTATGTCCCTTGTATTGCTCTATTAAAGAGTGGTTTTCTTTTATCGTTTGCAAGAGCTTTATAATTTTCTGACCTTTTTCTTCCAATTAACAAGTTAGGATTATAAGTTGGAGCAGATATTAATGATAAGATTTCTCCAGTTGATGGTTCGATAGCTACTATTGCACCAATCTTTTTTTGCATTAATCTTTCGCCATATTTCTGCAATTCGATATTAATTGTTGTAGTTAATGTGCTGCCAGAGATTGGTAATGTGTCAAATTTTCCTTCTTGGAATTTTCCTTGATCTTTATTGTGTACATCAACAAGTTTAATTGACATGCCTTTAGTCCCCCTTAGGTTTTCTTCATAGGCCGCCTCAACACCACTAACTCCATTTAAGTCCCCTTTTGTGTAAAAAGGATCTTTGCTCGTTGTATTACTATTTACTTCACCTAAATATCCTATTAGATGTGTTGCTGAGTTACTTGGATATTCACGCATCGTAAGTTTTCGCAAATAAAAACCTGGAAATTCATACAGATGCTCTCCAAGCGTACTAGCATTTTCTTTGCTTAGATGTTTTATAAATACACTTTCTTTATATGCAGAGTAATTAACCGCCTCATTGTAGAGGGAGATAAATTTTTCTTGCTTAATTTCAACAAGCCTGCAGAATTTTAGTGTGTCAATTTTCTTATTTTTAAGTTCTCTGGGGACTATCATTAGATCATAAGCAGGGACATTGGCAACAATTAGATTGCTATCTCTGTCATATATTAATCCTCTTACTGCCTGTTGCACATCATATCGTAATACATTATTATTTGCAGAAAATTTGTAGTCGTCATTAACTACTTGTATGTAGAATAGCTTTGACAGAAAGATAATTGCAATAAGCAGGAAGATGCCAATAATTACCTTGTATCTTTCTTTAAATCTTGTCATTTCTTAGAAAAATTCAATATTTCTAAGATTAATATAAGAGCTAATGTCGTGAAACTGCTAGCTATTATTTTTGCTAGAATCTGTAAATTAAAATTAAGATGTTCTAATCCAAATATAATAGTGCTATGGATTAGAATAATCAATAATGAGAATATGACAAATGACTTGCTTCCAATTTTATTTAATGTTATTTCGTCATTATCTTCTAATATGCTATATGGTATTGTTATTTTTGATATAGTATTCTTAATAAAAGCAATTAAAACGGTTGCTGTTGAGTGAAAGCCTAAGCTCCCCCCAAAAAGATCGATAAGAAATCCTATTGAAAATGCGTAAAATAGGATATACCATTTTGAGGCTCTTAAGGGAAGACTTATAATTAGAGTCAGATAAAGATAAGGGTTTATATAAGTGAAAAAGAAAATTTCATTTAGAATAAGAACCTGTATTAAAACAAATATTGGAAGTAGCCCAAGATATTTTCCGTAGTAGTTATTCATCGGTTGCGATTATTTTCTCAAGTAGTAGCTGCTCCTCTGATTGTTGTGAGTGGATTACATATACATATCTTAAGTTATTAAAATCCTCAAAAAGCTCAACATTAATAGTGTAGAACCCATCATCATTATTTTTCTTGAAATCAGATATAGTGCCGATATGTATTTCTTCAGGGTAGATATTACTATAGCTATTAGTGATTATTGTGTCACCAACATTTATTGGTATGTGGATTGGAAGATCGCTAATTGTAGCGATTCTGTAATTAAAACCTTTCCAAGTTAAAATTCCAGTATGCCTATTTTTCTTTAAGAAGATCCCAATGGCAGATTTTTTATGTAGTAGTGATATTACTAATGCAAAATTTTTGCTAACTGAGTGTACAATTCCAATGACTCCCTGGTCTGTAATAACACCCATCCCATGTTTTACACCGTTCTTACTTCCTTTATTTAGTGTGATAAAATTATTGCGTTTTTTTACTGAGTTATTGATGACTTTAGCCGCTAGATAGTTGAATGTCTTATCTGGTAATATAGTAGAGTCAAAGGATCGCTCATTATTTTGTAATAATGTATATAATTTGGCATTTTCTATTGTTAGATAATCATTAGTTTCTTTTAACCCTATGTAGTCATAAAAATAATTTGCATAGTTATAAATAGCACTGGTATATTGTGTGCTAAATTCTATAGTCTGGCTAGCTTGATAGGTATTGTTTTGTAGTAGTAAAGAAATGGAGAAGCCTTCTATTAATATAAATAGTAGTAGAAACTGATTTAGTTTTATAAATCTTAAAAGATTATGCATTAATACTTTCTATTGCATTAAGAATGTATATCTATCTGTATTTTTAAGGGCAATACCAGTCCCTCTTGCAACAGCTCTTAAAGGGTCTTCAGCAACATAAACCGGCAATTTAGTTTTTGTAGATATTCTCTTGTCAAGACCTCTAAGCATTGACCCTCCTCCTGTTAAGTATAATCCTTCATTATAGATATCGGCAGACAATGCAGGTGGAGTGTTAAATAGAGCACTCATTATAGCCTCCTCAATTTGTTCGATAGACTTATTCAATGCTCCTGCAATTTCTTTATACGTTACAATCACCTCTTTCGGGATGCCACTCATTAAGTCTCTTCCATGTACTGCATAGTTTGGTGGAGGTTCATCTAATTCAGTAAGTGCAGATCCAACTTGAATTTTAATTTGTTCAGCCATAATATCACCAATAGCAATATTATGTCTTGTCTTCATATGATATTGAATATTTGCAGTCAATTCATCACCAGCAACTCTTATTGATTTGTCACACACAATCCCTCCTAATGATATTACTGCGATCTCAGTTGTTCCTCCTCCTATATCAATCACCATATTCCCTTTTGGTTCAAGAACATCAATTCCAATTCCTATTGCTGCTGCCATTGGTTCATGTATCAACCAAACATCTTTTGCTCCTGCATGTTCTGCCGAATCAATTACAGCTCGTTTTTCTACTTCCGTAACCCCTGATGGAATGCAAACGACCATCTTTAGTGATGGGGCAAAGACACTTCTTTTCATCTTCAACATTTTAATAAACCCTCGAATCATTTGTTCAGAGGCTTGGAAATCTGCGATTACACCATCTTTTAGTGGACGTAAAGTCTCTATTTCTGTATGTGTTTTTCCATGCATTTGTTGAGCTCTTTTTCCAATAGCGACTACTTCACCTGTCCTTATATTCTTAGCTACAATTGAGGGTTCATCTACAACCACCTTGTCGTTATGAATAATTAATGTATTTGCAGTTCCTAAATCAATAGCAATTGCCTCTTGCATAAAGTCGAAGAATCCCATAATTTTTATTTTTAATGTTTAAAGTGTCTACTTCCTGTTAGTACCATAGCTATATTGTTGTTGTTGCAATAATCAATAGATAACTTATCTTTTATTGAACCGCCGGGCTGTATAACTGCTTTTATTCCCGCCTTCCCCGCTAACTCTACACAATCAGGGAAAGGGAAGAATGCATCAGATGCCATAACACTCCCATCTAAACTAAATCCAAATTTAGCAGCTTTATTAACGCCTTGTTTTAAAGAATCTACTCTTGATGTTTGACCTACACCACTAGCTAGTAATTGCTTACCTCTTGCAAATACAATGGTGTTTGATTTGGTGTGCTTACAGATTTTTGAAGCAAAAACTAAGTCAGTGAGCTGCTCATTAGTTGGCATTATTGTTGTTGCTGTTTTCATATTATAAATTGCATCTGTTTGCATGTCTTTATCTTGCTGTAATATACCATTTAGTGCTGTGCGAAATTGCACTTCTGGTAATGTAATTATATTTTGTTGAAGCAGCACTCTATTTTTCTTTTCTTTTAAAAGCGCTAAGGCCATAGGCTCAAATGATGGTGCAATTAATACTTCATAGAAGAGTTTGTCTATCTCTTTAGAAGTTTCTAGATCTACCTCTTTATTGGTGATAAGTACACCTCCAAAGGCTGATATTGGATCTCCGGCTAGAGCATCTTCCCAAGCATCAATGAGTTTTGAACGACAAGCCAAACCACAAGCATTATTGTGCTTTAGGATTGCAAAGGTTGTCTCCTTAAACTCTGCAATTAAATTTACAGCTGCATCAATATCTAAAAGATTATTATAAGAAAGTTCTTTTCCGTTTAGTTTCGTAAACATATTATCTAGATTTCCATAAAAGGTTCCTGACTGATGAGGATTTTCACCATATCGCAGAGTTGTTTTTTTACGGACACTTTTTTTGAATACAGAGTTATTTCCTGTATTAAAATAATTAAAGATAGTAGTGTCATAATGCGAAGAAACATTAAATGCATTTGCTGCAAACTTTTTTCTTTCTTCTATATTTGTACTCGCACCATTATTATTTAATATTTCTAGAATATCAGGATATTGCTTCATCTCTGAGACTATTAGGACATCTTTAAAATTCTTAGCACCAGCTCGGATCAACGAGATTCCTCCGATATCAATTTTTTCAATAATATCTTGCTCAGGTGCTGATGATAAAACTGTTTTCTCAAATGGATAAAGGTCAACAATTACTAAATCAAATTCTGGGATATTGTATTGCTCTAGTTGTTCTTTGTCAGACACTAGATTTCTTCTTGATAGGATCCCGCCAAAAACTTTTGGATGTAAAGTTTTCACACGTCCTCCGAGTATAGAAGGATACGTAGTAAGGTCTTCAATACGATTTACAACTATTCCCTGCTCTTCAATAAAAATCTGTGTGCCACCTGTAGAGTAGATGTTTACATCTAGGGCGTCCAATTTTTTTATAATTGGCATTAATCCATCTTTGTTGAAAACAGAAATTAAAGCATTTCTAATTACTCTCTCTTGGGACATTTTTATTTCTTAATACTTTATGCAATTTTAATTAAATCTTAAGGTATTATGAAGTGAAATGCTAGTAAAAGAAAAGATTGTTGATAAGTTGTTTTTATTGTTGATTAAGAGGCTTTGTAGTAATCTCCTTACAGATTATCAGAGCATCTTTAATTGAATAAATATTTTCTACTTTCATGGATAGCTGTCCTTTATTTTCTGTTATTTGACAGTGACCAGAATTGGATTTTAAAAACTCTAATACAATTTTGAAGGAATTAGAGTTGTAATAATTTGAATCTGCTTGTGAAGGAAAATAGGCACGCATGCTATTATTTTTAAGAATAATGCGCTCAAAGCCAATTTTCTTTGCTATCCATCTTAATCTAACTGCGTTGCAGACATGTAGAATTTCTGCCGGGATATTACCAAATCTGTCATTTAGTCTAATAATGAAAGTGTTAATTTCTTCTTCTTTAGTAAAATTATTAAGTTCTTTATATAGATTTAGTCTTTCGCTAATACTACTAACATAGGTGTCTGGTATTAGTATTTCTAAGTCAGTATCTAGTTGACAATCTTTTACATAGAACAGTTCTTTTTCATTTTCAAATAGATCTTGGAACTTTTCTCTTTTTAATTCTTCAATCGACTCATTCAATATCTTTTGATAAGTTTCAAAGCCAATATCATTAATAAAACCTGATTGATCTGCTCCTAATAAATCACCAGCACCTCTAATATCTAAATCACGCATAGCAATTTTAAAACCACTCCCAAGTGTAGAGAATTGTTCCAAAGCAATTAATCTTTTTCGACTTTCTTCAGACAACTGATGTAGGGGAGCGCTAATTAAATAGCAGAATGCTTTTTTATTACTTCTACCAACTCTTCCTCTCATCTGGTGTAAATCACTCAGTCCAAAATTTTGAGCATTATTTATTATTATAGTATTGGCATTTTGTATATCAACTCCATTTTCAATAATTGTAGTGGAAACCAGCACATCAAAATCTCCCTCCATAAAATCCATCATGAGTTCCTCCAACTTTCTGCCATCCATTTGTCCATGTCCTACTTTTATCTTGGCATCAGGACATAGCCTTTGTAACAAACCTGCTACTTCTTTAATATTTTCGATTCGATTATGAATAAAATATATTTGTCCATTACGAGACATCTCATAGCTTATGGCGCCTCTTATTGTTTCTTGATTCATGCCAATAATAGTAGTTTCTATCGACTGCCTATTTGGTGGTGGCGTATTTATTACAGATAAATCTCTCGCTCCTAAAAGTGAAAATTGCAATGTTCTGGGGATTGGTGTAGCACTTAAAGTAAGAGTGTCAATATTTTCTTTAAAGAGTTTGAGTTTGTCTTTTATATTTACCCCAAATTTTTGTTCTTCATCAATTATCATTAGTCCTAAATCTAGAAATTTTACGTCTTTTCCGACAATTCTGTGTGTCCCGATAAGAATATCAATCTCACCTCTTGCAATTTTTTTAACCGTTTCTTTTTGTTCTTTTTGAGATTTAAATCTGTTTATATAATCCACTTTACATGGCAAATGTTTAAATCTTTTTTTAAAAGTTTTATAATGTTGTAATGCTAAAATGGTAGTTGGAACTAAAACTGCCACTTGCTTACTATCAGCCACTGCTTTAAATGCTGCTCGTATTGCTACTTCTGTCTTTCCAAAACCTACATCTCCACAAATTAATCTGTCCATTGGCATTTCATTTTCCATGTCTGCTTTTATGCTAGCTGTTGCTTTGCTTTGATCAGGAGTGTCTTCATACATAAATGAGGCTTCTAATTCGTGCTGCAAATAGGTGTCAGGGCTATATGAAAAACCTTTCTTAAGTTTTCTTTTTGCATAAAGTTTTATAAGGTTGAATGCAATTTTTTTAACTTTTGTTTTAGTTTTTTCTTTAGTTCTTTTCCATGCTGGAGAGCCTAATTGATTCATTTTTGGTTCTATTCCTTCTTTGCCAGAAAATTTAGCAATCTTGTGTAATGAGTGTATGCTAATATATAGGATGTCACCTTCTTTGTAAGTAAGTTTTATTACTTCCTGATTCTTTTCTTGATTTTCAATTTTGTGGAGTCCCTCAAATCTGCCGATACCATGATCTATATGAGTAACGAAATCACCAATCTCTAATGATGTTAATTGTTTTATAGTTATAGCCTGTTTATCAGTAAATTTTGTTTTTGCTTTAAACCTATGATGCCTGTCAAAGATTTCATGATCAGTATAGATTGCTTGATTATTTGTGTAGTCAATAAAACCTGCATGCAATGAAAACAGGATGCATTTGTATTCAAATTCTTCTTCAGATGTTTCGAATATAGCATTAAATCTTTCTTCTTGTTCTTCTGATGAGCATAGGATTATGTTTTGAAGGCCTTCTTTTTCATTCTTTTTAAGATCTTCTTTTAATAAATTAAATTGTTTGTTTATTTTAGTGAGCGAGGTTGTATTTACTTCAATTTTTTCAGTTTCTTTAAAAAAGTTTTGCTGGTTATTCTCAATAATTGAGAAATGTTCCAGTTCACTGATGAACTCATTTGAGTTTGTAAATAAGTATTCAGGACTTAAATACTGTATTGTACTTTCTTCGGTTTTTTTGTACTCTAATTTTGCTTTTTTAAAATAATCATCAAGCACCCCTTTCGTATATATGATATCTTTTGTCCATATAATTGAGTTTTTAGGAAGGTATTCTAGTAAGCTAACTTGATAGCCTAAGTTTTTTTTTGCTTCAGTATTAGGTATTATGGTAATCTTATTTTCTGTCTTTCTTGAAAGTTGAGTATTAATATCGAAGGCCCTAATACTTTCAATTATAGTATCAAAGAACTCTAATCTGAATGGATATTCATCTGCAAAGGAATAGACATCTAATATTCCTCCTCTAATAGAATATTGTCCAGCTTTAATTACAAAATCTACTTCTTCAAAATTCAGTTCTAATAGCATCCCTTCTAATTTATCAATCTCAATTTCATCATTGGTTTTTAATGTAATGGTATTTTTTTTCAATTCCTTTCTGCTCACAACTTTTTCTGATAATGCTTCAGAATAGGTAACAATAATTGGGCTCCTTTTGTGATTGAGTTTATTTAAAACTTCTATTCTTAAAAGAATATTGGCATTATCAGTTTCCTCGATTTGATATGCCCTTCTGTATGATGCTGGAAAAAAGAATACTTCATTTTTAAGTAGATTCTCAATATCATTTATAAAGTATGAAGCCTCTTCTTTGTCTCTAAAAATAAAAAGATGTGGCTTGCTGCTTTCTCTTACAACTGCACTTGCTGTAAGCGAAAATGAAGAGCCAATTAGTCCAGTAAGATGTATTCTAGAGCACTCTTTTTCTAATGCGCTTTTAATTACATTAGTTTGTTTTGGCTCCCCAAAATGATTTAATAATGGAGCTTGTATTCCCAATTAAATAGCTTGGATTTCGTTTATCATCTTCCTATACCAGTCTAATGATGTATTGAAAAGCTTACCTCCTTTTATTCTATTAAAGTCAATGCAAGATAATTTATTGTTATCTTCTTCATCCCATCCAATTACGCCATTCCCCCCTTCTATTCCAATTTTTACTGCATAGTCTGCTATCTCAAATATCAGTCTTAAATCTGCTTTATTTGCTTTTGCTGACCTCCCAAAGTAGCCGCTTTTTTGCACTAGTATTTTATTGGCATTGAGTCTTTTGCCAAATTGTTTAGCAAACCATTCTCCAGGATTTAGTTCATCTAATCGTACATGTCCAAATGCATCACGTAATATAGATTCTCCTAGTTTTTCGGTTTCTTGGATAATTAGATTCATGCCAGCTCCTTCACTTAAGAATATATTTACACAATCATATTTATCCATTACTTTATTAAGTCGCTCACATTCTTTGTCAAAAGAAATTTCTTCTTCAGGTAATAGTATGGCATGTATATCCCATTTTTCTTTTACTAAATCAATCTCAGGTATAAAATTGATATTGTTTAACCTTTTGCGATATTCGAATGCAGTGGCAGCGGTAAGCCACCCGCAATCTCTTCCCATAACTTCATGAATTATTAATTGCCTATCAGATGTAGTGTTTTCATTTACTATATTCTCAAAGAATATTGCACCTTGTTCAGCAGCTGTTAAAGCGCCAAGAGTTTGTGCAATAGGGTAAACATCATTGTCAACGGTTTTTGGCAAGCCAACAACTGTTAGTTTGTAACTATTTTCTTTTAGATAAGAAGATAAATCTGCTGCTGTTGTATTTGTATCATCCCCACCAATTGTATGTAAAATTGTGATTCCATCTTTTACTAATTGTTTGGCTGCGATTTCAAGAGGAATCTCACCTTTCTTAATGTACCCCTTCTTAATACAGTCTTCAATATTAGTTAGTTTTACCCTACTATTTCCAAGGGGAGAGCCACCAAATTGATAAAATTTTTCAGTGTTCTCTGAGAGTGATTTTGGAAATGAAATTGAGTTCCCTAATAGTAATCCTTTGTAGCCATTTAAGTAGCCAATAATTTCTATATTTTGGTCATATTTTAGGTAGTTTTCTGTCAATCTCCCTATTGAAGCTGACAAACAAGGAGCCACCCCTCCAGAAGTTAAAAAGGCAATTTTCATTTGGTTAGTTTAGTATTGCAAATATCTAAAAATTTAGAGTATTCGGTGAAAAAATAATCTTTACTTTGTGGCTAATCTTTAAGAAATAGATGTATACAGTTTTTAAATTTGGAGGAGCATCAATCAGAGATGTAGAAAATATTATTAATGTTGGAGATATTTTAAGTTCCTATGATAGTGATAAGTTAGTAATTGTTTTTTCAGCTATGGGTAAAGTTACTAATATGCTTGAGGGTGTACTGGAAGCTTATGTTCAAAGAAATGCTGATCCTTTTATAATTTTGAAGGAGGTAAAAGATTTTCATGAAAATATTTTGAATGATTTATTTGATGCGAAACACATTATTTTTGATGAGATTAATAATTTATTTGTTGAGATTGAATGGGTTCTAGAAGAAGAACCAAATCAAAATTATGCTTATGATTATGATCAAATTGTTTCGATAGGTGAATTTTTGTCTACTAAGATCATGGGCGCTTATTTACAGCAAATAGGTTTTGATAACTCGATAATGGATGCTCGTGATTTAATTAAAACTGATAATTCGTATAGAAATGCAAAAGTAGATTGGGAGCAAACTACCAGTTGCATAAAAAAGCATGTAAAAGAAATACACTGTATTACTCAGGGATTTATAGGTTGTACATCAGAGAATTTTACCACTACATTGGGACGAGAAGGAAGTGATTTCTCTGCGGCAATTCTGGCATTTTCTCTTCAAGCCAAAGAGGTTGTAATTTGGAAAGATGTTCCTGGGATGATGAATTCAGACCCAAACCATTTTGAAAATGCTCAATTATTGCAAAGGATTCCTTTTGATGAAGCTATTGAGTTAGCTTATTTTGGAGCAAAAGTAATACACCCCAAAACAATACAGCCACTTAAGAAGAAACAAATTCCTTTGTTTATTAAGTCATTTTTAGATCCTACAAGCAAAGGATCTGAAATTACAGAAGTAGTTACAACTTATCCCAACATTCCTTCTATTATTATAAAAAAGAATCAGATTCTTATTTCTATTTCTGATACTTCGTTGTCTTTTATTATCGAGACTCATATAAGTCAAATTTTTTCTTTGTTAGCAAAACATGATGTTAGTGTAAATATGATGCAAAATTCTGCTGTATCTTTTTCTATTTGTGTTGATGATGATAAGTATAAAATCCCTGCATTAATTGTTGATTTACAGTGTTCGTTTAGAGTATATTATAATAAAAATTTGAGTCTTTGTACAATAAGGCATTATGTTGAAGGTTCAGTTAATAAATTTCTAAAAGAAAAAGAAGTATTACTAGAACAAAAATCTAGAAACACACTTCAGTTAGTTGTAATAGATAAGGATATTTGCTCTATTACTTATTAATGGATATTTAGGTATATTTGCCGGATTATTTTAATATATGACATCACCACACACTTTTCATATCCCTGTGATGGGGACAGCTTTTACAGCTGATTCTCCTTTGAAGGTTGCACATTATGGGATAAATACTGTCATTGCGTTGGCTGATGATGTTTTATTAGAGCGGTTAAGAAAATATTATAGTGTAGTATATAATCTGTCTTATCAGGAGATAAAGAATGATTCAAAAGATTACCGTGCAGATAGAATTACTTCTTACCTTAATATGGTAAATAAGATTGCTACAGCGAAATTTGATGAATTTACTTCAGCAACTAAAGAAAAATTTCAAGAGGTAAAGAAATATTTTATGATGCTGCCTGATAGTAGTGATATAAAGCAAGAGTTTAATGCATTCATTGCAAATTCATTTAGTTTTGAAGATTTATCTATTTGGTTAAAGGATAATTTATCTCAAGGTAGTATTGATGTAAATATTATGACAAAAGTTGATAAAAAAAATTACTTTAAAAAAGAAGAGTTGCCTTCAGAATATAATGATGCCCATGCGGGGTTAAGAGGTTATGCTAAATCTGATTTGTCATCGTCAGTTATTTTTTCAGCTGGGATGAATCCAAAACTGTATGGTTACATTGCTAAGTTTGATGATTTCTTTCCAGATGAGAATGGTTATATTAGAAAGAAAATAATACTTAAGGTGTCTGATTATAGATCGGCAGTTATTCAGAGTAGATTTTTAGCTAAGAAAGGACTTTGGATCTCTGAATATCGTATTGAATCAGGTTTAAATTGTGGAGGTCATGCTTTCGCTACTAATGGTTATTTGATTGGGCCAATTTTAGCGGAATTTAGAGACAGAAGACAAGAGTTAGTTGACAGTACATTTGCAGTATGTAAATTAGCTTTAGAGATGAATGGCAGAACAATACCTAATGAGAAATTATCGGTAAAAATCACAGCTCAAGGAGGTGTAGCTACTGCTGAGGAACATAGTTTCTTAATAGATCACTATAATTTAGATACTGTTGGTTGGGGAACACCTTTTTTGTTAGTGCCTGAAGCAACAACGGTAGATAAGGCTACAAGAGGACAGCTACAAGAAGCCAAAGAAAAGGATCTTTATTTAAGCAATATATCACCTTTAGGGGTTCCGTTTAATACTTTAAAGAATTCATCTAAAGATATTGAAAAGTTTCAGAAGATTGAGGAAGGAAAGCCAGGAAGTCCATGCCCTAGAAAGTTTTTAGCTTTAAATAATGAATATGGAACCGAGGGAGTATGTACAGCATCTCGACTGTTTCAGAAAAACAAAATCCAGGAACAAGGTATTTCTGAGCAGATCATTGAGAAAACTTGTCTGTGTATGGGTTTGGCTGCAACTGCAGTTATCAATTACGGAGTTGATACTAGAGAAAGCAAAGGAGTTTCTATTTGTCCGGGCCCTAACATGGCTTATTTTTCCAAAGAACTTTCTTTATCTGAGATGGCAGATCATATTTATAATGATGTAAAGGAAGTAGTTCGTACCGATAGGCCTAATATGTTTGTAAATGAATTAGGGATGTATATAAAGTACCTTTCAGAGAAGATAGAGGAGCATAAAGATCATTGGGATAGAGCATCTGAGAAGAAGTTAAATGCTTTTGCTGACAATATGAATGAAGGAATTAACTACTATAAAGCAATGTTTAATTCTATCGGAGATACTTTTATTGATGCAAAAGAATCAGTAACAAATTCCTTAAATGATGCTGTGGAACGCATGCAAGAAATGGGAGAGGAGATTTCAATTCTTATTGCGCAAAATAAGAAGTAATTTTTTGAAGTAAAATTTCAGCGATTTTAATATTGCTTTCTGCAGTCCAGCCAGCTATATGAGGTGATAGCATAGTTTTATCAGAATGGATTAGATATTGCATGTCAGCTATTAACCCAATTTTACTTAGTTCTTCAAAGGACGTATTTTCATATTCCAAAACATCTAAACACGCACCTTTAATTTTACCACTTTTTAAAGCAGATACTAGCTCTTTTGTATTAACACATTTCCCCCTTGCAGTATTAATTAAGTAAAAGTCCTTTTGAAAGTTCTTAATAAATTCATGATCAACTAGATATGTAGTTTCTTCTGTTAGCGGTATATGTAAGCTAATGATATCAGCTGTTTTATAGATGGTTTCCATACTGCTTTGATAAGGATATATTTTGAGATATTTATCATACACTAAGATATTCACTCCAAAACCCTCTAGTATCTTAGTAAAGGCTGAGCCATTATTTCCATAGCCAATAATTCCTATTGTTTTTCCAAAGAGTTCAATCCCCCTATTTGACTCTCTATTCCATTTCCCCTGCCTCACCTCAGTATCACATTTTTTTAAATTATTAAATAAACAAAGCAGCATCCCTATAGCATGTTCTGCAACTGCTTTTCTGTTCCCCTCAGCTGCATTATAGCACTTAATTTTTTTCTCTCTAGCATAATCGATATCAATATTTTCTAGACCACTTCCTGCTCTTGCAATAAATTTTAGGTTAGTTGCTTGGTCAATAAATTTTTGATCAATATAAAATCTGCTTCTAATGATGATCCCGTCATATTTATTAATAATAATTTCTATTTCTGATTTGCTTTTTTTGTAGGCTATATCGCAATCGTAGTGAAGTCTCTCCAACTGTTTTTTTAAAAGAGGATGTACGGTATCAATAAAAAGGATTTTCATTTTATAGTATTGCTTGTCCAATCCAGAAATAGATGAATAGACCCAGCACATCATTTATTGTAGTGATAAAAGGTCCAGTAGCTAATGCAGGATCAATATTATATTTTTTTAATGTAAGCGGTATGAATGTTCCGAACAAGGCTGCAAAAACTATAACTGCTAATAAAGAAATACTAACAGTTATACTAAGTCCTATGCTATATCCTGATCCGAATGCTGCCGCTAAGATTATTAAAGAGCAGATGATCCCGTTTAAGAGACCTACGCCTAATTCTTTTATTAGTTGTTGGAAGACACTTCCCATCTTTAATGAGTCATTTGAGAGGCCTTGTACAACTATAGCCGCAGATTGTATCCCAACATTACCTCCCATGGCAGCAATAAGTGGTATGAAGCAAGCTAATTCAAAGTTTCTTTCTAGATCAAATATACCGATTACTTTTGCTCCGAAGAGTCCACCTAGCATTCCAATTAATAGCCATGGAAGCCTGGCTCTTGTAAGCTCCCACACACTATCACTACTTTCCACATCTTCTGATATGCCACTTGCCATTTGGTAATCTTTTTCGGCTTCTTCTTTGGCAACATCCATTACATCATCAACTGTTATTCTCCCAAGGAGTCTTCCTAAATCATCTACTACAGGTAACACTACTAGATCATATTTTTGCATTATATTTGCAACATCTTCATTATTTTCAGTTGCTTTTACAGAGATAATATCAGTAAACATAATATTTTTCACCTCAGTTGTTCTTTCAGTCAGTAGCAGTCTTCTAAGGGACATTAGCCCAAGAAGTTTGTCATCATCATCAACTACATATATAGTATAAACAGTTTTTACATGGTCAGCCTGTTTGCGCATCTCTTTAAGACATTGGACGGTATTCCAATCTTTATTTACCTTAATTAGTTCTTTTGCCATAAGCCCCCCAGCCGTATCTTCTGCAAAACATAAGAGGTCACTAATATCACTTGCATGTTCTATGTCCTCAATGTGCGACATGACTTCTTCTTTTTTGTCTTCTGCTAGCTCTCCAATAATATCTGCTGCATCATCAGTTGCTAGGTTTTCAATAACTTCTGCTGCAATTTCTTTTGCAGATAGATCTTCAAGTAAATTTTCTCTTGTATCATCCTCAAGCTCGATGAGTACCGTAGCAGAGTCTTCTTCATTAGCAATTAGATTATAAAAGTATTTAGCATGTTTGACTGATAAGTTCTCAATTATTTCAGCAATATCTGCAATATGTAGCTTAGCAATTATATCAATTAGCTCTGAAGATTCCTTATTCTCAATTAGAGCTTGTACTTCTTCAATATATGTATTATTTATTTCGGTTTTATCTGACATGATCCGTAAGGGTTATAAAATTATCAACTGATAATTGTTCAGCTCGTAAATTTAATAAATCTGTGATTTCCTGCTTATTTATCAATTCGAGAGCTTTTAAGGAATTGCGTAATGTTTTTCTTTTCTGATTGAATGCTGCTTTTACTATTTGTTTAAATTTTTTCTCATCTACGGGAAGATGTTCTCTATTGTTTCTTGTAAGTTTTATAACTCCTGATTTTACTTTCGGAGGCGGTATAAATAAATCTTCATTAACTGTGAAACAATATTCGATATCATAAAATACTTGTAGAAGAACAGATAGAATGCCTTTTTTCTTGCCTTTCTTGCAGACGATTCTTTCAGCTACTTCTTTTTGGAACATTCCTACTATCTCAGGTATTTGATCTTTATTCTCAAAGACTTTAAATAGTATTTGCGAAGATATATTATAAGGAAAATTCCCAATTAATGCAAAGCTAAAAGGGTATTTTTCTTTTAGGTTTATTTCTAGGAAATCTCCATCATGTATGTTAAGATTTGGATAATTTCGTCTCAGATATGATACGCTTTCTCTGTCAATTTCTACAACTTGTGTTTTATAATCTTTTTTTAGTAGAAATTGTGTCAGTATTCCCATCCCTGGACCAATTTCAATTACGTTTTTTGTATTTTTACTTAATAAAGTAGTTATATCAGAAGCTATTTTTAAATCATTTAGAAAGTGCTGACCAAGGTGCTTTTTTGCTCTTACATCTTTCATTATGATCTTCTTAATCTTTTAAAAAGATCGGATGCAAACACAAAATCAGTTACTTCTTTATTCTTAGATTTAATAAGCTCTTCTTTACTTCCTTGCCACCACATTTCTCCTTTATATATGAATGCGATATTTGTTCCAATTTGCATTACTGAATTCATGTCATGTGTATTTACAATAGTAGTGATATTGTATTCTTCAGTAATTTCTTGTATTAGATTATCTATTAAAATAGCAGTATTTGGATCAAGGCCTGAGTTTGGTTCATCACAAAAAAGATATTTTGGTTGCATAACAATTGCCCTAGCAATCGCTACTCTCTTTTTCATTCCTCCACTAAGCTCTGATGGCATTAGATTATTTTTTCCTTTAAGGTTAACTCTTTTTAAACAGAAATTAACTCTCTCTAGCATCTCATCATCTGTTTTGTCTGTAAACATATTAAGCGGAAACATGATATTCTCTTCTACAGTCATATAATCATAGAGAGCGCCCCCCTGAAAAAGCATTCCAATTTCTTTACGGCACCTTCTTATCTCTTTATTATTCATTTTGTTTACATCCTCTCCATTAAACAGCACAGTACCTTGATCTTTATTTTGTAGTCCTACTAGAATCTTAATCAGTGTTGTTTTTCCAGAACCGCTTTCACCGATGATTAGGTTGGTTTTCCCCCTCTCAAAAGTAAAGCTTACGTTTTTCAGAACATGATTGTTACCAAAATATTTTTCAATATTCTTTATTTCTATCATGCTAAAATAAGTTTGGTTAATATAAAATTAAAAACAAGAATAAAAATACTGCTGTACACTACCGCATCTGTGCTTGATTTTCCTACAGCAATCGCCCCTCCTTGTGCATGATAGCCAAAATAAGATGATATTGAAGAAACTATGAATGCAAAAACTAAAGTTTTAATAATAGCATATGTTATATAGAATGAGATGAACTCATATCTTAGTCCATAAAGAAAATCAGTAGTGGTTATATTAACCGATAGTGCTCCTATCCATGCTCCTATCATCCCAATACCCATACTTAAAATCACTAAAATAGGAAAGAAGCAGAGAGAGGCGATTATTTTAGGTAATATTAGAAAGGAAGCTGAATTCACACCCATTATTTCTAAAGCATCAATCTGTTCGCTGACTCGCATACTCCCAATCTCTGATGCAATACTAGAGCCTGCCTTTCCAGCTAGAATCAAAGATATCATTGTTGGAGAAAATTCCAAGATTAGAGAGTCTCTACTGGCTAATCCAATTAAGTATTTAGGCAGTAATGGATTTTGTAGATTTAATGCTGTCTGTATACTAACAACACCTCCAACAAAGAATGATATGAATAATACAATACCAATTGAGTTTAAACCTATTTTTGTTAACTCAAATACAAATTGTTTTCTGAATGCACTCCACTTTTCAGGAATAGTAATAACTTTTTTCATCATTATGAAATAAAGACCAAAGTGCTTTAATAGTTTTAACATCTGATAAGAATATTAATTTAATTAAATTTGTATTTATTATGAGAATACAAAAGTATCATCTTTTATTGATTATTGCTCTGTTCGCACTTACTTCTTGTATAGTATTAAAGAAAAAGGGATGTGATACGTGTCCTAATTTCTCAGCAAAAAGTATTGCAAATTAAATAGCTAATCTACTTTAGATTTAATCTTAATAAATATATTTGCAAACGCAAAATTGATCTGATTTATAATATTAGGTCAATTATGTAAAAATGCTAATGTCATCCCTGAAAGAGTGGTAGATAATGGATATATAAATATGGAATTTAATCTTTGGTCATTTATTTTAGATACTCTTGAAGCGGCAGGAGCAATAGGAGGTTATGTATCCCTATCAATCATTGGCTTTGCACTAATTAGTTTTGCAATCAGAAAAAGGCGTGAAAAGGTAGCGAGTCAGATTGGCCCTAAGTGGACACACCCTATTATTGGTTCCTTCTTGGGGGCAATTCCTGGGTGTGGGGCAACAATTGTAGTAGCGTCATTATATAAAAATAAAAGAATATCTTTTGGAGGTCTATTTGCTACTTTCATTAGTACCGTAGGTGAAGGATCATTTGTATTATTAGGCGCTTCTAATGAGGCTGATGTTATAGGTAACTTAAAAGCATATGCAACAATTACCATCTTTGGATTAATTGCAGGAGTTATTTTAGGCTATTTATCTGATTTTTTTGGATTTAGAGCCAGCACTGGAAATAATCAGAAAAATCATTCAGAGCATCAAAGCCTTCAAAAAAAACAAAATACCTTAGCAGGTATATTGATTGAAAACCTGGGGGTTTATGCTATTATAGCAATGGCTATATTTTTAGCTCCAGGCTCTATTATGGCCTTATGGGGCGGAGGTATTGATGCTATTTCAGTCCCAACTTATTGGGTGTCACTAGCACTTACAAGTACATGTATGGTTTTTTACTTTACAAGTAGATTTATTTACAAACATCATGACTGCTATGGTGATTCATCAGATGTCAAATCGACAATATTACATGCGATCTTAGATGTTTCCATGGTGGTGACATACGTTTTTATTGGTTTATTCTTTGCTAACTATATCATTGATGTACTTGTGGGCAAAGAGATATTTGATGCATGGATGACATCATCAGCATACGTTGTTATATTATTAGCAGCTTTAATAGGAGTAACACCTGGTTGCGGGGGAATGATTACAGTTGCAGTAGCCTTTATTACAATTCCTAATTTCCCTATGGCAGCATTAATTGCTGCAGCTATAGCAACAAGTGGAGATGGAATCTTCCCTTTAATTGCAGAAAATAGAAAAGATGGATTTATTGTTTCTGGATTCGGATTAGTAGTTGCTTTAGTTGTAGGTTATATAGCTTTATCACTAGGATTCTAAGTCATGCAGAGTGTTGTCACAATTAACAAATCAAATACTAATCTAATGAGTGCTTTTTATTCATTTGCTCCTAAAAAGAGCCATAAATTGTTGCGATGTTGGGTTGATGAGCTTAAGATTGATGTTAGAATCTCAAATCCAAGAAAAACAAAGTTAGGAGATTTTAAAGTTACAGGTAATCGGATGAGTATTTCTATCAATAATAATCTGAATAAATATTCATTTTTAATTACTTTAACTCATGAGTTAGCGCATGCTTTCGTATTTAAGAAATATCGAAATAGAGTAAAGCCGCATGCTAAAAGCTGGAAATTAACTTTTAGGTCTTTAATGATAAACTTTCTAAGTCCTGATTATTTCCCAGAAGATATATTGAAAGTATTAAGTCTCCATATGATAAACCCCAAAGCATCTACTTCTACTGATTTGGATTTGGTTAAAGTATTAAGGAAATATGATCAAGTAGAATCATTGATTTTGTCAGATTTAGCTCTCGGGGAGTGCTTCAGAACCACTAGTGGAAGGATTTTTATCAAAGGAGAGAAGATCAGGAAAAGATACAAGTGTGTTGAATGCAAAACAAATAAGATATATTTATTCTATCCTTTTGCAGAAGTGATTAAGACAAAATAAATTATAGTATTAATTGTTGTATTTTAGCGACCAATTTTATTGAAAAGATATTTCAAGATGAATAAAAACAATTATGCTGTAATAATGGCAGGAGGGATAGGATCAAGGTTTTGGCCAATAAGTCAAGCCACTCTCCCAAAACAATTTTTAGATATTCTAGGTGTGGGGGAGACATTAATGCAGCAAACATTTAATCGTTTACAAAGAGTATGTCCTTCTGAGAACATATTAATTGTAACTAATAGAAAATATAAAACTCTGTGCCTGGAACAATTGCCAGGTGTAATCGAAGCTAATATCTTGTGCGAACCGGCTATGAGAAATACTGCTCCTTGTGTTGCTTATGCAGCTTTCAAAATTCAGAGTATGAATGAGAATGCTAATATGATAATTGCTGCATCTGATCATATGATTCTTAAAGAGGATGAGTTTGTAAGAGTTGTAAATGATTCATTGAAAGTAGTTGCTAATAATGATATTTTGTTAACTCTTGGTATTAACCCTTCACGTCCTGAAACAGGTTATGGATACATCCAATTTAAATCTGAGAAATTAAATGATCATCAGAAGGTAATGAAAGTTAAGACTTTTACCGAGAAACCAGATCAGGAGCTGGCTCTTAATTTTTTAGATAGTGGGGATTTTTTATGGAATTCTGGAATTTTTGTTTGGAGCGCTAAATCAATAACTTTAGCGTATCGTAAACAGTTGCGTGATATGTATGATATCTTTGAGGAAGGGAAGCAATTTTACAATACGGATAAAGAAACGGAATTTATTGATAGAGTATTTGCTGGTTGTAAAAATATATCTATTGATTATGGAATCATGGAGAAATCAGATAATGTATATGTATATCCTGCTGATTTTGGCTGGAGCGATTTAGGAACTTGGGGATCTTTGTATACACATCTTACTCTTGATGATAATAGAAATGCAGTGCAAGGAAGCAATGTTTTGCTTTATGATTCATCAGATAATATTATTAAGGTTCCAGATGATAAGATAGTTGTAATGCATGGTATGAATGGATATATAGTTGTAGAAAACCAGGGGATTTTACTTGTCTGTAGGAAAGAAAATGAACAACAAATAAAACAATTTGTTGTAGATGTTAAAAAACAACAAAAGTTAAATTAATTAAGAAAAGGATTATGCTTTTTCTCAGATCCTAAATTGGTAGAAGGACCGTGTCCGCAGAATATTTTAGTTTCATTGGGCAACGGAAGTAGTTTGTTGTTTATACTTTGAATTAGAGTATCATAATCTCCTCCAGGTAGATCAGTACGACCTATACTTTTTTGAAAAATAACATCCCCTGCTATAATTAGATTATTTTTTTTGTTATAAAGGCAGATATGTCCCGGAGCATGTCCCGGAGTGAATAGAATTTCAAAACTGCTTTTTCCAAAGGTAAGTATATCACCATCAGATAGATTTTTTTTCGGACAAGGAGACTCTTCATAATCTTCTAGACCATAGATCTTTCCAATTTCACTTGAATTCTCAAGTAGAGGTAATTCTGCTTTGTGTGAATATAATTCTATATTCCATTGCCTGCTTGCAAATTTATTTCCTAATATGTGATCAATATGGCAATGAGTGTTAATTAGTTTCACAGGTTTTAATTCTTTGCTAATTATAAAGTGTTTTAGTGTGTTTCTTTCCTCTTCAGTGTAGCATCCTGGATCGATAATAATACATTCTTTAGTCTCATCATAGATTACATAAGTATTCTCCTGGAAGAGATTGAATGTGAAGGACTTAATTTTCATGGTTTTTTCTTCTGCCTGCAAATGTATGTTAATTAGTGATTTAAAATTATATCTTTTTGTATGTCTTTACTGACAATTCCTTTTTTATATTTGTGTTATGAGTATCCCAACTGTTATATTATTAATTATTATTGGTTTGTTAGCAGGATTACTAAGTGGTTTAGTAGGAGTCGGTGGTGGGATTTTGATGATTCCTATGTTGGTTATTCTCTTAGG
>Ga0208275_1000009_pt1 | contig 30547 bp, 16 predicted proteins | sample ETNtaG_FD_185757 | JGI IMG/M metagenome (GOLD analysis project Ga0208275, IMG submission 185757) | Marine microbial and viral communities from oxygen minimum zone, Eastern Pacific Ocean - ETNP201306PF49B (SPAdes) (version 2) | ecosystem: Environmental > Aquatic > Marine > Oceanic ... | reverse complement strand
GACCATAGATACTCCTATGTTACAATGTGAAATGTGTAATCTCCCCCTCAGGGACTCTATTTTCAAAGAGGATTCCTGTGTTATATGATGGACTTTATGAAAAACCTATTCCAGGTAATACTCCAAAAGAAAGATTAGATTATATTATTAATAAGTATCCTTTGGAGATGTTTACCATTCTTTTTGGACAATTAAGAGAATCAATTATATCTGTAGAACCAAAGATGAAGAAGGTGCTTCTTTCAGAATGAAATGATAGTTGAAAACAGAATGAAATGATAGTAAATAGTCTTAACCTCCTCTATGGGATAATGAATATTATACAAAGAATTAATAAGTACTTACTTGAAAATAGTTCCACTTGTGGAGATTCCACCCCCATGGGGACCCATTCTCTTGATTATCAAGAATTTGAAAGGGAGTCCCCCTTGGGGAGAGATATCTTTCCGGTTAATGAAGACCCTGAGAACCCCTTGGGGAATCAATCATTCATTAATAATCTAATTAAGAATGGTTATGAATATGATAATGACAAAGATTGGTATGTAAGGTCATGGACCACCAATTCTCCCACTCATCCTGATGGGGAAGAGAAAATCCTTCAAATCTGGAAGAAGAAATGGGTGGAAGTATTAACAGACCCTATTACAGGGGAAATATTTCATGAGTCATGATTCTACTCCCATGGGGACCTCGCCTCTTATTAAGTGTTATTGTCTTGAAGATGGGACGTGGATATTTAAAACTATTGCGTTAAATGATGAATATTTTCTACAATATAAAAAAGAATGGAATCAATATAAAGATTTTGGGTCCTACTGGATTTACTCTGATTGAAGTTCTCATTGCTGGTGTAATCCTTATGGGGGTTATGAGTTTTATGAGTAGGATAACCGTAGCTTCTCTTAATGTGTCCTCTAATCTTAATAAAAGAAATATAATAGAAAATAAAATAATAGAGAATATACAATTACTCCATCAAGCAGATGCGGGACTTATTATTAATGATATTATCGAAGAGGGATGCAATAATCCTCCTTTAGAATTATTTAAAGTAATTGAAGCTGATGTTCCGCTGATTGATGGTGTTAATAGAACTATTGACATTGATGATAATATATTAATTGTTACTTATATCTTTAATCCTCCTGAGACAAGTATTGAGATCGAAAGGAGGATAGTGGAGCTTTCGCCTAACTTTACAACGTATTGTCCTTAGAATAATAAAAGAGCAATAGTTCTGCCATGGTGGGAAGTACTGCTTTTTTTTCATACTTGACAGGGTATAGATACTGTGTTATAATTGATATGAAACAAGTAAAGGATTATGGCTAAAGGATTTACTGTTAAAGCAAACGCTCCTACTGTTCAAAAGGAAGAGTGGGATTTTGATGCGATTAAAGCACGAATGAGGGGGAAAGCTATTGTTTTTTGCCTTCCTGGTAGAGGATGTTCTTATGCGTTTTTAAAGAGTTTTGTACAACTTTGTTTTGATTTAGTTCAGAATGGGATGTCCATTCAAATTAGTCAAGATTACTCTTCTATGGTTAATTTTGCTAGATGTAAGTGTCTTGGTGCTAATGTACTAAGAGGACCAGATCAAAAACCTTGGGATGGTAAGTTAAAGTATGATTATCAATTGTGGATTGATAGTGATATTGTATTCAGTAGTGAAAAGTTCTGGCAGTTATGTGATGTTTCAGTACCAGCAGAAGGTGAAGAGCGAGGAATCACTGGTGGATGGTATGCTACTGAAGATGGTAAAACAACATCTGTTGCACATTGGTTGGAAGAGGATGATTTCCGTAAGAATGGCGGAGTTATGAATCATGAGACTGTAGAATCAATTAGTAAGCGTAAAAAGCCCTTTACAGTTGATTATACTGGTTTTGGTTGGGTTATGATTAAACATGGTGTATTTGAACAACTTGAATATCCTTGGTTTGCTCCTAAGATGCAAGTATTTGAATCTGGTAGTGTACAAGATATGTGTGGAGAAGATGTTAGTTTCTGTTTAGATGCTAAAGAAGCAGGTTATGAAATCTGGTGTGACCCTAGAATTAGGGTTGGACATGAAAAAACACGTGTAATTTAGGAGAATTTGGTAAATGGGACTAAGAACATTTAGTGGTGGTGAATCATGGGTGCCAGGAACACCCAAAAAAACTCGTCAAGGTAGGTCCGCAAGGACTTTATTATCAGCAACCTCTAGAAATAAACGTAAAAAGGCATATAGAGGGCAAGGAAAATAGTAATAATGGGAGGTTCCAATGGGACCCTCTTTTTTTATGTCTTTTCATACTATAAATAACCATATAATTGTGTAATTATTCCTTTAATATATGGAAAGTAAGGTATTTAAAGATATTAGCATGACTTTTGAGACAAATCCTCTTACGGATGATCTTATTGCGTTGAAAAATACTACTGCAATTGTACGTTCCATTAAGAATATAATCTTTACTGTTCCTGGTACTAAATTTTTTAACCCAAGTTATGGATGTAAAATAACTGCATCACTATTTGAGACTCTTGATAGTATTAATGCAAATATTATAGAAGATGAGATTAAATTATCAATTGGTAAGTATGAATCAAGAGTTAATTTAATAAAAGTAAAAGTTTCTTCAGACTTTGATGAAAACGTATTTAACGTTTCATTGCAATATGAAGTTATTGGTGTGGGAATTCCTCCACAACAATTAGAGTTTGTATTGTTACCAACTAGATAAAATGCCATTAGTTAATTTTTCCAGCTTAGACTTTGCGCAGGTTAAGTCATCCCTTAGAGAATATCTAAGAGCAAACTCAGATTTTACTGATTATGACTTTGAAGGATCAAACCTTTCAGCAATTCTTGATGTTTTAGCATATAATACATACATTACTTCATATAATGCTAACATGGTAGCAAATGAAGTTTTCATTGATACTGCAACATTGAGAGAAAATGTTGTTTCATTAGCAAGAAATATTGGATATTTGCCTCGTTCAGTAACATCAGCATACACAGATGTTAGTTTCTTTGTAGATTGTTCCACTCTTACAGTAAAACCTTCAACTTTAACCCTTAAAAGAGGTCCAGTTTGTAGTTCTGCAGGTACATTTGGTGGTGGTTCTGGTATTTTTTCAATATTAGAAGATATTACTGTCCCAGTTTACAATCAGATAGCTTCATTTGATAATATTACAGTTTATGAAGGTACTCTTGTACATAGAGACTTTACATATAAGGCAAATTACCCAAATAAGAAGTTTATTTTACCAAATTCTGGTATAGATACCAATTTAATCTCAGTTAAAGTTAGACCAAACGAAAGTTCAAGCATTCAAGTCAAATATTCATTACAAGATGACCTTTTTGATGTCTCATCAACCTCAAAAATCTATTATTTACAAGAAATTGCTGATGAAAGGTATGAAATCTTCTTTGGTGATGGAATTTTTGGAAATAAACTAGAAGAAAACAATTTTATTGAAGCACATTACATAGTTTCTAATGGAGATGCAGGAAATAGGATTTCTTCCTTTAACTTTGCTGGAAAACTTTCATATACATTGAATAGTGTTAATTATAGTGTAACTAGTAAAATTTCTGCTATAATTCCTGGTGCTCCTTCCTCTGGTGGAGCTGGTATCGAGCCAGTTGAGTCTATTAAAAAGTATGCACCAAAGATTTATGCCACTCAAAATAGAGCAATCACTCCAGATGACTATGAAACTATAATTCCTGCTAAAATTTACCCAGAAACAGAGTCAATTTCAGCATTTGGTGGTGAAGATTTGGTTCCACCCCAGTTTGGTAAGGTTTTTGTTAGTATTAAACCCAAAAATGGTGACTTTGTTCCTAATTTGATCAAAGAAAAGATCAAATCAAAGTTGAAAAAGTATGCTGTTGCAGGTATTATACCAGAAATTCTTGATCTTAAGTATCTTAATATTGAAGTTGATTCTAAAGTTTATTATAATTCCAATTTAGTATCATCTGGGGAATATATTTCATCAGTTGTTCAAAATAATATACAAAAATATTCAGAATCAACTGATTTGAATAAGTATGGTGCTAGATTTAAGTATAGTAAATTCTTGAGTATTGTTGATAATAGTCACGAATCTATTACTTCTAACATAACAAGAGTTAGAATGAGAAGGGATATGAGGGTAGTTACCTCAGCTTATGCTGAATATACTATTGGATTTGGAAATCCTTTCCTTGTTGGACGTACTAGTGGATATAATATTAAATCTTCAGCATTCCGAGTTACTGGAATTGTTGGGGATGTTTATTTCTCAGATTTGCCTAATAGTGATGGGGTTACAGGATCTTTATTCTTCTTTAACCTTCCTGCTCTCAATTCACTTTCTCCAACAATAATAAGGAGAAATGTTGGAAAAATTGACTATGCTAATGGTATTATTACCTTAAATCCTGTTAATATAGCAAGTGGAATGATATATGATGGTCAAAGTGTTATTCAAATTCAAGCAGATCCACTTTCTAATGATGTTATTGGATTACAAGATCTTTATTTGAGACTAGATATAAGTGGTAGCGTAATAGAACCTATTACTGACCAGATAAGTTCTGGAACAGATCCAACTGCTTCTACATATGTACTATCTCCAAGTTATCCAGGTGGATCTCTTGTTCGTTCAGGTGGAAGAACCACCTAAAATACTATCAATCATCGATTAATAATAAAATAGAACTATCAAAATGACCGAAAAGAGAATTCAATTAAACCAAGTAATCGAAAATCAACTTCCAACATTTGTGAAGGATGAATTTCCTTTGATTTCTAGTTTTTTAAAACAATATTATATTTCTCAAGAATTTGAAGGTGGACCTTCTGATTTAATTCAGAATATTGATAGGTATATTAAGATTGATAATACTACCAATAAAATTAATAATGTTGGATTAAAAACTGATATTTCTTTTACTGATAGTACAATTTTAGTAGATACTGATACTTATCCAGCTGGTACTGATGGATTTCCAAAATCTTACGGTTTATTGAAAATTGATGATGAAATTATTACTTATACAGGAACTTCTTCAACATCATTTACTGGATGTGTTAGGGGTTTTGTGGGCATCAGTTCATATACTGCAGAGAATGACCCAGAGCAGGTAGTATTCAATTCAACCACCTCAGAGGAGCATACATGTGGGACTAAGATTGATAATTTGAGTTCTCTTTTCCTCAATGAGTTTTTAAAGAAAACTAAAAAGCAACTTTTGCCCGGATTGTCTGGTAAGGACTTTAGTTCTACTTTAAATGAAAATATTTTTATTAAACAGTCAAAAGATTTCTATAATAGTAGAGGAACAGATAAAGGTTTTAAAATCCTGTTTAAGGCATTATATGATACTGAAGTAGAAGTATCAAGACCAGGAGAATTTACTTTTAGACCATCTGATGCTTATAATGTTATCACTGATGACCTTGTAGTTGAGCCTATTACAGGTAATCCAAAGGAATTGGAGCTGGCTACTTTATTTGAACCATCTTATGGTAGTATTATTGATAGAGCATATGCTCCCATTACATCAGTAGAAGAAGTTTCTGCTGGAATTGGGATAACATATTATAGACTTAGTGTTGATGCTGGTTATAACAGGGATATTGGTGTTCGTGGTTCAACTTATGGTACTTTTGTAGTTCATCCTAAAACCAAGTTAATTGGATCAGTATCTTCAGGTGCTACTACATTAACAGTTGATTCTACTGTTGGATTTGGTACTGCTGGAGAACTGAGAGTAACTTATAATGATGAAACTGTAGGTACAATTGAATATACTGATAAAACCTTAACAGAATTTTATGGATGTTCTGGTATTGTTGGTATAATAGATGATAAATCTACAATTGGTATTAATACAGTTGCTTATGGTGCTTCTAATCTGACTGGAGAGAATATTGAGGTTAGAATATGCTCAGTATTGAGTAGTAGCAGTCTAAAAGACCAAACCCAACAAGTTTTTGAGGGTAGTGTAGGTAGAATTCAGACTTTGGGTGATTTTAGTGAAACCTTTGAAACTCAAAATTGGATTAATAATATTTCTCAAAAATATAAAATTAAATCATTTGAACTGAAAGATGGAAGTAATAATACTTGGCAGATAACCTTTAATGTAGAGCATAATTTTAGAGTTGGAGATAAATTAACAATTACTGGTAGTGATAGTTCTGTATTATCAGAATCTACTATTACAAGTATTTCAGATTTCTATAATGTTCAGGTTCTTGGTCAAGGTGCTTTAAATTCCACTTTAACTTATTCTGCTAAGAGATCTATAAAGAAAGCTTCATATTCTGGAACATTGCCCAGTGTTACAAAATTTAATTGCAATGTGCAAAATATATACAAACAAAAACCTATAGGTCTAGGATTTAATGATTATGGTGGTGAGGTATTTGAAAAACCTGTAATGGTAGCATCAGGGTCTTTACCTGAATATCAAATTCAAACAAATAAGAGATCTGTAACATTTTCTGGAACTTTTTCAGGAGCTGAAATCAAAATTATATCTAGTGGAGATCATGGATTCTATACTGGTGATGCAGTATATTATACACCAGAAATTAATGCTTCTACTGGAGAAATAACATCATTTTTATTTGATGAGGGATTATATTTTGTAAGGCGTTTAGATTCTACTAGAATTGCTTTTTCTAGAAGTGTTTCTAACATTTATAACTCTAAGTTTCTCACTATAGGAAATGATAGTAAAACAGTTGGCGCTCAGACAATAGAATCATATGATTTAAGAAAAAATGTTATTTCTACACAAAAACTTCTAAGAAAATTTGCGCTACCAAAAGAAGATATTTTTAAATATAGAACTGTTTCAGGATCTACTGGATTGTTGGTTAATGGTGTTGAAATTGAGAACTATAAATCAACCGATTTCATTAAGTATGGAAAAATTGAGAGTATTGATGTAGTTAATGAAGGAGACAACTATGATATAGTTTTTCCACCACCAGTAAAGATTAAAGATACTATTGGAGTTGGTGCTTCGGCATTTGTTACTGTTGAAGGTGGTTTAAAATCTGTTGATATTGTTGATCCGGGATATGACTACCAAGAAACTCCAGTTATCACAATAACTGGAGGTAATGGTGACGGAGCTAAGGCTTCTGTTGCTATGAGGAATTTTAAGCACTTTTCGGTTTTCCCATCTTCTACTGGGATAAACACTCTTGGGAATAGTGCCGGAATTGGTCTTAGTGATATATCTGTAGATTTTTATGCCTCTACTATTGGCTTTTCAACTTACCATAAGTTTAGAAATAATGAGAGAGTAGTTTATTCTACAAGTGACCAAACTAATGTTGCTGGATTAACTACTAATGCAGCATACTATGTTTCGGTTGTAGGACCTTCTACTGTCCGTCTTCACAATACATTTGATGATTGTTTAGCTGGTATTAATACTGTATATATTTCTGGTTATGGAATTGGAGAACATTCTTTACAAGCAGAAAATATAAGAACAACAATTCAATCAATTACAGTAGATAGTGTTGGTTCAGGATATGCAAATAAGAAGAAAACTGCTTCTATTGTTGGGATAAACACCTCAGTAAATATTGTAAAGATTAAAAACCACACCTATGAGTCTGGTGATATTGTTAAGTATACCACTACAGGGACTGCTATAGGGGGTCTAACTGATGGTTATGAGTATTACGTAACAAAGACTAGTGATGATGCTTTCAGATTGTCTCAGGTTGCTTCTGGTAGCACTGTACCCAAAGATGTCCATTATCAGAGAAGTCAATATATTGACTTCACTACTGTTGGAGTTGGGACTCATATTTTCAACTATCCTGCAATTCAAGTAGATATATCTTCAAAGGTTAGGCAATATGATGGGGGATTATCATTCCCACCAGAAATTAGAGCAAATTTCAAAGGAACAGTCAAATCTATACACCTTTCAGAAAATGGTGTTGGTTATGGTTCTTCTGAAGTTCTTAATTTTGATAGACAACCTGATATTACTTTAGTACAGGGATCAGGAGCTCAAATTACTTCCCTTACTTTTGGTGGTGTAATAAAACAGGTTATTGTTATTAATGAGGGTAGTAACTATTCCTCAGCTCCATTATTGGATATTGAAGGGGATTTTGGTGTTGGAGCAGTACTTGTTCCCATTCTTGAAGATGGTAAATTGGTTCGTGTTAATGTTATTGAAGGTGGTGAAGGTTATGCTGATGGTTTAATCAATGTTATACCTACAGAACTTGCCGTAGATGCAGTATTTAATAGTAATATTCAAACTTGGAATGTGAATTTATTTGAGAAAATCAATCAAAGTGTTGGATTTAATGCTGATGATGGTTATGTTACTTTAGGATTGAATTATAGGTATGGTCTTCAATATAAGCACATATATGCTCCAAGAAAATTAAGAGAATCTCTATATTCTGTAGATTCTGAAGGAAAATCTGTATTTGGATCTTTAGATCTTGCTCAAAGTGGTGGTTTGGAAGTAGATTCTATCAGACATTCTCCTATTATTGGGTGGGCATATGATGGAAATCCAATTTATGGTCCATATGGATATGCTAAGAGATCTGGAGGATCTATAGGGCAAATAAAGTCTGGTTACAGTAAAGATGTTAGTGCTTTAGAAAATAGACCACCAATAGCCACATTTGGTTCTGGATTCTTTATAGAAGACTATGTTTATAAAAAAGTTTCTGATGAAGATGTTCTTGATGAAAATAATGGAAGATTTTGTGTAACTCCAGAGTTCCCTAAAGGAACCTATGCATATTTTTCAACTCTTGAAACTACTTCTCAAGATACATCATCAGCTGAATTTGCTGGATATAAAAAACCAATGTTCCCATACATTATTGGGGAGCATTATAAGTCAGTTCCAGAAATTTTTAACTTCAAATACAATTCAAATCAAGATGATTATGATTTAGTTGCTGATTCATGGTCTAGAAATACTGTTGCATATAATTTGATTGAAGGTGAATCTACATATGATTATGTTAATATTCCCAATAAATTATCACAGACTATTACTGTAACTTCGGTAAGACCTGGAGTTATAGAAAGTATTGGTATTTCTTCTGGTGGATATGATTATCAAGTTAATGATGAGGCAGTTTTTGATATAGTAGGCACTCAAGGATCTCAAGTTTCTGCAAAAGTATCAGAACTTCGTGGAGTTGGTGTGAGTAGTGTTAGTATAGCTACAAGTTCTATACCAAATACTTCAGTTTATCCAGGAGGCGCCTCTGGTGATTGGGAAGTTGTAGTAGATGATCCTCATCATTTTGTAAATACTGATCTTGTCTTTATATCTGGAGTATCTACAACTACAACTGGATTAGAAGGTTTCCATATGGCTGGGATTAGTTCAAATATTTTGAATCTAATCGCTACAGGGCCTTCAACTACAGCAGTAGGTAGTACTGCTGTTACTGGATTTGTTACTCATTTTTCAGTTAGTGGAAATATAGATTCTGATTATATTAAAGAAAATGATATTCTTAAAGTTGGTTCTGAAAGGGTAAGAGTGCTGAATGTACTTGAATCAGAGTCAAAAATTAGAGTTCTTAGAGCTGTTGATAATACAGTAGGTACTTCACATAGTGTAGGTACTACTCTTATAGAAGATCCTAGAAGATTGATTATTGATAGTGGAATTAAAACAACATCTATTAATAGAAGAAATAGGCAATTATATTTTGAACCAGAAACTACAGTTGGTATTGGAACTTCTACTAGTGGAAGATCTCCATTAACTATTGGAATTGGAGTAACTATTGATATTCCTGATGGATCTCTTTATATTCCAAGTCATAACTTATTGACTGGTGATAAAGTAACGTATGATTCTGGAAATGGTGGAGGCCTCAAAGCTAGAGAATATACTGGTAATACTATAGCAAATACTCCGATTACATTGGCAGATAACTCTACCTTATATGTTGCTAGAATAAGTGATGATTTACTTGGATTATCTACAACAAGAGTTGGACTTAGCAATACCACAGGAGAATATGTAGGATTAGGTGCTCATGCAGATTCTAGAGTATTATACTTTACTGGAATAGGAACTGGTGTTTATCATAGTATTAAGAATACATTTACTCCAATATTTGCAGATCTTTCTAGAAATATTGTAACAGTATCAACAGCATCAACTCATGGTCTTAGCGCTAGAGATGATGTTGTTATTGATGTAAACCCATCAATTACTAGAACAGTTGTGGTTAAATATGATGATTTTAATAGAAGGATGGTGTTTGATCCTAAGAATTTTGTAAGTGGTGGAATAACAGTTGATACTGATACCATTGAGATTACTGGTCATGGATTTGTAACTGGAGATAAAGTTCTTCATACAGCAACATCACCTACTACTGGATTGGCAGATAATACATTTTATTATGTTTATAAGGTAGATGAGGACAACTTTAGATTATCAAGTACTCGTTATGACTCAACTTCAAACACCCCAATATTTACAAATCTCCAAGCACCACTTCAAGGTGGAACTCTTTCTTTAGTCAATCCCCCATTAACTGTCTATAGGGATAGTACTATTACATTTAATCTTTCAGATTCTAGTTTATCTTATGTTGTAGGACCAACAGATTATTCTGCTTTTACTATGAAGATATACAGTGATGAGTTTATGACTAAGGAGTGGGATAAAGCTCCTGATGATGATAGTTTTAAAGTTACTAGAAATGGAAAGATTGGTGTAGATTCTGATGCAACTTTAACTTTATCAATCAATTCAACAGCACCAGGAAAACTTTTCTACAAATTTACCCCAATATATGAAAGCAATCTTCCCATAGAAAAGGAAGAACTTATTATTGATTATGAGGTTTATAATCAAAATGGTATTGAAGTAAAAAATAGTTTGTATAATGGTAAATATTTAATATACCCCACCAATGATTCAACATTTACATATACAATAGACAATAAACCAGAAGCATCTTTATATGAGAGTAGTACATCAACTATTTCTTATAAGACAAATTCTACAAATGCTTTTGGTGAAATCACAAAGTTTGAGATTACTAATAGGGGTAGAAATTTCTATTCTCTTCCTCAGATTGTAGAAGTGAGTAGTGGTCTTGGTACTGGTGCTGCTGTTTCTGCCGGAAGTAGTTCAATAGGAAAGGTTCAGAGAGTTAATATTAATGATATTGGATATGATTTCCCATCGGATCAAACTTTAAAACCATCTGTTCTTCTGAACCAGAATATTTTAATTGAACCATTATATTCTATTGAATCTATTGGAATAACATCTGTTGGTAAGGGTTATACTACTCCTCCAAAATTATTATGTTATGATCCAGGCACACAAACTGTTATTGATGATGTAGATTTAACTTACAAATTTGGAGATTCTCAAGTAACCATTCTTAAGAACTCTTATGGTATTGGTAATAGGTATCCAACTGTTGTTCCCATAGAAAATTCTAATGGAGTTGGAATTTCAACAATAACTTATGATCCAGTTACAAAAGTTGTAAAAGCTACTTTAAATTATGGATTTAGTGTTGCTCAAGGATTCCCATTTGCTATAGGGGATAAGGTTCTTGTTGAGAATCTTAGTGTAGGAGTTGGATCAACTGCTCCTGGATATAACTGTGAAGGTTATGATTATAAGTTCTTCGAAGTCAGTGCAATTACACCAAATCTTGGTGGAATTGGTGATGTATCATACGATATGACTGATGTTCTCGGCACTAATTATCCAGGAGAATATGATTCTCAGAATTCCTCAGGAAGAATTATTAATGTAAAGGATTTCCCATTATTTGAGGTTATTACTAATGATGCTGCATACTCTCAGGGTGAGACAGTTACTTCAACTGATGTATCTGGAAATCAAATAACTGGATTGGTCAATACTTGGGACGCCAAATCTGGTATTATTAGAGTTTCTTCTAATACTTTCTTTGTTAAAGGTAAAATTATTAAAGGTCTCTCTTCTAAGAAACAGAGTAAAGCTCTTACTATAACAGCATATGAATCTTTACTGAATCTTGACGCTGTTTCTAAAATAAAGAAAGGTGTTGATAGAACTACTGGAATTCTGAATTTAAACTCAGAAAGACTTCAAGATAGTTGGTATTATCAGAATTTCTCATATACATTAAAATCTAACATTCCTTATGAGACCTGGAATATCCCTGTTTCTAGTTTAAGCCATACACTTGGATTTAAAAGGTTCTCAGATTATCAATTAGAGAGTACTACTAGCATTAATTTCACACAGGCTGCAGAAACTCATGCTGATGTTGAGGTTACTTCAGAAATTCCACAAAATATTAGTCTTCATACTGTTTATGATTTTGATCTTGTAACTGAAAATTCTTTACATGGTGGTTTTGGTGGTGTTAGTGGAAAGTTATATTCCAATAGAATAACTTTTGGTAGTAAAATTCTTGATGATTATATTGAATCTGTTGGAAATAGGGTACTTTCAATAGATAATATTGCTGATCAGTTTGATAGTAATCCCAGACCAGAAAAATATAGTAAAATTCATGATTTTGACTCAACAGATCATAGAGCTCAAAAATATATAACATTTATTAGAGATACTAGATTTACTTCTGAACGTCAGTTAATGATTTGTGATGTTATTCATGATAATGATGATGCATTTATCAATCAATATGCATCAGTTGGTACAATAGGTGATCTGGGATCACTTGATGTTGTAGTTGATAAAGCTTTACAAACTGGGGAAGTGAGATTCTATCCAACAAATTATTCTAATAATAACTATCAAGTTTCAGTACTTGAATTTGTTTTGGATAGGGAAGTATTAGGTATTGGAAGCACTTCTGTTGGAGATACTCTCATTACCTCCAATAGTGTTGGATTTAGTAGTGCTATAGTAGGCACTGGTTCTACAACAATTGTTGGAATTTCAAGTTACCATTCTTCCCTAAAAGTTATTGTTCAGATAGCAGCAGATTCTTATGGAATAGAATATGAGTATAATCAATTAAATATCACACACAATGGTACAGATATAAATGTTCTTGAATATGGAAGATTGAATACAGATGATTCAAGTAGTTATAATGCTGGGTTAGGAACATATCATGCATATTATAGTGGTAGTAATATTAATGTTGATTTTTATCCCAGTTCTGGTGTTGGAATAGGAACCACTGCATATGCTAATACTATTACAATTGGAGTTGGAAATACTACTACTGCAGGAATTTCTACTCTTGGATTCGCATATCAACAACTTAAAACACAATCTACTGTAATCGGTTCATCAGGAAGTCCTGGAATTACTACAGTTTGTTCATATCCATTAGATCATGATGGTGCATGGTTTATGGCTCAAGTTCATACTGGAACTCAAACTATGTTTAGTGAAGTCGTTGTTGTAGATGATCATGATACTTCATCTGGATTGGATGCTACATATGATACAGAATTTGGTATTGTAGAGACTTCAATTGGGTTAGGAACTTTTGGTTCTGGTTACAATTCAGTTACTAATACAATTGATTTACATTTTACCCCTATAGCATCTACAGCAGTTAAAGTGAATGTTTTCGCATCTGCATTTAGGACTCATGAAGAATTAACACAAACTGAAAAGATTGACTTTACTAATGGTTCTATACAATCTTTTGCTGGATACTATGAAGGTACTATTGTTGCAATAAAGAAAGATTTCCCACTAAAATATGCTACTGATGAGATATTCACAAGAAGTGTTGTTGGATCTAGTAGTACTATAGTTGATATATCAACTGATCAAGTTAAGATTCCAAACCATTACTTTGTTAGTGGTGAAGAAGTTACTTACACAGTTCCTACAAATGGAACTGCTATTGGTATTGGTACTACAACATTTACAGGGTTTGGATCTACTGATTTATTACCATCAAGCGTACATATTATTAAGTATGATAATGGTACTATAAAATTTGCACGTACAGCAGCAGATGCTTTAGCATATAGTCCAATAGCAGTAGACATAACAAGTCTTGGAGTTGGAATACACACATTTACTTCAAAGAAAAAAGATACTAAAACTTTGATAGCAGTTGATAATATGGTACAAGCACCTATCGTATCAACTGCTGTAACAACACATATTACATCTACAGTATATTTTACAGATAATACAATTGTAGTTGGTACAGCTTCTTCTCTCTTTAGTGGGGATTTGATTAAGATTGGTGATGAAATTATGCGTGTAAATGGTATTAGTGGTAGTAATATAAGTGTTTATAGAGGGTGGATGGGAACAGGTCTTTCTCAACACAACGCTAGTGGAATTGGTTCTGTAATTACAAAAATGGTTGGTGATTATGCTATTAATGGTAGTACAATATCATTTGCAGATGCACCTGTAGGAAAACAACCACTTTCTCATAGTTATAATAATCCTGATGAAAGAGATTGGGTAGGAATTACTAGTGGATCAACTTTCCATGGAAGAGTGTTCTTACGTACTGGTGCTGTTGATAGTTCTGATGAAACTTATACTAGAAATATGCTTTTTGATGATATTTCTGATCAGTTTGATGCACAGCAGGAATATTTCAATTTAAAAGTTGCTGGTATTGATACTACTAGTAGTTTTACTGAGGGAGTTATATTGGTTAATGGTATTGCTCAGATTCCTGGATTTACTGGAACTAAGAATAACTTTACTGTTGGAGAAGTAGGTTCTGCTACTACTATTACTTTTAGTGGAACTGCATCTTCTATTACCAGTGATCCAAATACAACATCTCTTCCAATAGGTGGTAGGATTGTTTCAACATCCTTTACAGGAGGATATGGATATATGCCATTAGTTGCTGCTGGTGCTACTTCTGTTGTTTCTGCTGCTGGAACTATTGAATCAATAAGTATAGGAAATAGTGGATCTGGATATAGATCTGGAATTCAAACTGTTAATGTTGGAGTCCAAACTTTTAGTAATGGGATTCCCAATATTGAAATAGTTGGAGTTGCTACAGTAAGTAATGGTAATATTATAGGCGTTGCTATTACTAATCCTGGAATTGGATATACAAGATCCAATGTGCCTACGGTAGTTTTTGATTCACCACTATCCTATTCCAATATAGTTCCAAATACTTCTGGTGTTGGTACTGGTGCAAAGGTAGATATTGTTGTTGGGCAAGGTTCTAGTGTTATTGAATATAAGCTTACCAACTTTGGTTATGGTTATAAGCAAGGAGATACCATATCAGTATCTGTTGGAGGAACTATTGGTATACCTACAACTTCATCATATGATGAGTTTACTCCTAATGAGTTCCAACTTACAGTAGATAATGTTTATAATGATACATTTAGTGCATTTACTATGGGAGAATTTGATATAATTGATAATATAAGTGGGAGATTTAATGGTAGTACCAAAACATTTGTGATGAGAAAAAATGATGATCCATATATTGTTGATACCAGTTCATCTTTTATTAAACTGCAAGATATTCTAATAATTTTTATTAATGGTGTACTTCAAGTTCCGGGTGAAGGTTATTCCTTTACTGGTGGTAGTTTAATATCATTTAGTGAGGCACCTAAATTTGGAGATACATGTGGTATTATGTTCTATAAAGGAAGTGGAATAGGAGTTGACGTTAAAGCAATTGAGATTCTTCAAACCTTGAAAGTTGGTGATATTTTAAATATTGAAAATGATTCTACCATTGGCCAAAGTTTCTTCTTGGATGAAGAAAATAGAAATGTTTTTGAACTTAGTTCAATTGATACTGTTAGTAGCGAACCATATTTTGGTCCAGGAAGAACTCAAGACGAAACATTGAAGAGACCAGTTACTTGGACTAGACAAACTGAAGATAGAGTTATTAATGGTGTTTTTGTTGATAAGAGTAGAGAAATATATGAACCTTCTATTCATTCTTTCTCTTATGTAACAAGTACTGTTGGAGTTGGAGCTACAATAATATATGTTGATAGTGTAAGACCATTTTTCAACCCTCTAAATGAGGATCCAGATGATACTATTTTCCAAAATGAAGTTACAATATCAAAAAATAAAGATGATAATGTTGTTGCAATTGCTACTGCTGTTGTTGGTGTTTCTTCCAACATAACATCAATTGTTATTAGTGATGGTGGTAAGGGGTATGAGACTGCTCCAACAGTTATCATTGGTAATCCTGTTGGATATGGAAGCACAGCAACAGCAACAGCAGCAATAACTGCTGGAGTTGTAACTTCCATAACATTAACTGGTCTTGGAACCAATTATACATCAATACCACAAGTTATTATTTCAACACCTGAGTATGGTACTGAACCAATTACTGTCTTTACATATAGTGGAGATTATGGTAAAATAGTTGGTTTTGGAACAACAAAAGTTGGTAGTGCTAATAAAGTATGGTTTGATTTGCATATACCATTAGAATCTGATTTGAGAGATATTAGCTTAGTCTCATCTGCTTCAACAATATCTGGTATTAGTACTGGAGATGTATTTGTTGTTTCTCGTTCAAATGTTGGAATTGCTGCAACAACAATGACATCATTAGATACTGCTGGTAATACTATTGGAATAGGTATTTCTTATATGGATAATATCTATTATGTGGATAGTTTCTCAAATGAATTAATATCTCACCCAGGAATTGGTAATACTTATATAAAAAGAGTCAATTGTCGTGTAACTGACAATCAGGGTGTGGGGATAGGTTCCACAGTTCAACCAGATTTTGGTGACTATTCTTGGGGTAAGATTATTAGTAGGGTTAGATCTAAAGCTGTTGAATATCCTGCATATACTAACCAAGGAGTTGTTGGACTCTCAACTTCATCATATATAAGTAGATTAAAACCTCTTAGGTATAAAGGATATACTTAAGAACCTTAATAAATAACTAAAAATCTGTTAAAAATGTCTGCAATTATAACTGATCAAATTAGAATATTAAATGCAAAGAACTTTGTTGTTGGAGTTACTACTTCTCTCAATTCATATTATACCTTTGTAGGTCTTTCTAATCCAAATGATTATCAAGAAGAGTGGGATAAGAGTCCTCCTGCTCCAAAAGATAATTTTGGTCAAGAGACTGATTATTGGGATACAATGATTGCTATGAAAAAGATTACCAGTTCTGATGTCAGACAGGTAGTTCCTAGAAGAAAGTGGAATTCTGGTAGTGTTTATGATATGTATAGACATGATTACAGCAGAACCAATACTGCTCCAATTTCAGGTGCTACTAGTTTATATTCTACATATTTTTATGTTCTGAATAGTGATTATAGAGTTTATATTTGCCTTCAAAATGGATCCAATCCAGACACCCCTGATGGGAAACCTTCATTGGATGAACCCACCTTTACAGAATTAGAACCAAGAAGTGCTGGTAGTAGTGGTGATGGTTATATTTGGAAATATCTTTATACTATTAAACCTGCTGATATTGCAAAATTTGAATCCACAGATTTTATGCCTGTCCCAGATAATTGGGATACTTCAATATATACAGAATCTGTAAGAGATAATGCAATAGATGGGTCAATTAAAATCGTAGTTGTTACTAATAAAGGTGCTGGTATCGGTCCTGTTGGTGGTGCTACTTATACAAATGTTCCCATTGCTGGTAATGGTAGTGGTGCAGAATGTACTATTACTACAACAAACGACCAAAAAATTGGTTCTATTATAGTTACCAATCAAGGTTATCGTTATACTTATGGTAGTGTTGATTTAGTTGCAGGTGGAGTTCCCACAGGAACTACTAGACCAGAATTTGATGTTATTATAACTCCTAAAGGGGGTCATGGATCAGACATTTATAGAGAACTTGGTGCATATAATGTACTTCTCTATTCTAGAATTGAAAATGATATTGAGAACCCAGATTTTATTACTGGAAATGAAATTGCAAGAATTGGTATTGTAGAAAATCCTACAGAATTTGATTCTAATGCTCTTCTAATTAAGGATAAGGCTAGTGCATTACAAGCACTTAGATTGGTGGGAAGTGGTTATAGTACTGCAGTTTTTGATCCTGATGCATATTTTACACAAACTATTTCTACAGGAACAACTGCTGTTGGTAGGGTTGTTAATTATGATCAAGTTACTGGAGTTTTGAAATTCTGGCAGGATAGAAGTCTTGCAGGATTTAATACTGTTGGAACAGCTCAAACCAATCCAACATATGGATATATTTTACAGGAATTTACATCTACACCAGGAAGTGGTGGTAATCTAACAATTGCACCTACTTCTGGATCCAGTTTAACTATAGATAGTGGATTTACTGGTGTATCTACAGTAATAAATAGTAGAACGTATTATCTTGGTCAAGAATTTGACAATGGTGTATCTAGTCCAGAAGTTCAAAAATACACTGGAAATATAATTTATATTGATAATAGACCATCCATTTTACGATCATCGACTCAAAAAGAAGATATCAAAGTTGTTTTGCAGTTTTAAAAAATTATGCCACAGCAAACTAATCTCAATATAGCACCATATTTTGACGACTTTGACACTGCAGATGGCTTCCATAAGGTGTTGTTTAAGCCTGGATATCCAGTTCAGGCAAGGGAACTAACATCTTTACAATCTATTCTATCCAATCAGATAGAAAGATTTGGTCAGAGTGTTTTCAAGGAAGGTGCTAAAGTAATTCCTGGAAATACTAGCTATACTCAACTTTTAAGTTGTATAAAGTTATCTAATACTTATCAAAATGTTCCAGTATCTGCATATGCTAATCAGATAATTGGATCTGTTATCACCGGACAGGCATCTGGTGTTTCTGCGACTGTTACTGATATTTTATATCCACAAGAATCTGAAGATGGGGAATTAACATTATACATTAGAATTGATTCTTCCAGTTCTATTGATAATAGTACTAGCGAATTTTCAGATGGTGAATTACTCTCTTCAAATGTATCTATAACTTCGGGATTGTTAGGAAATAGTACTATTTCCGCAGGATCTCCCTTTGCATTGACAGCTACATCTGCTTCTAGTGGACAAGGATCTGCATTTCATATTGAAAATGGAATATATTTTGTAAGGGGTCAATTTATAGAAGTTTTTGACGAAACTCTTATTTTAGACCAGTATTCATCCAGTCCAAGCTATAGAGTTGGTCTTTATATTAATGAAGAGATAATCAATGCAAACTTGGATGATGGACTGAATGATAATTCACAGGGATTTAATAACTATGCTGCGCCAGGTGCAGATAGATTAAGAATTACAGTTTCATTATTTAAAAAGTCACTTGACGACTTTGATGATGATAATTTTATTGAACTTGCTAAGATTCAAGATGGAACCTTAGTTGGTCCAAATAATGCTAATGGTAATAAAGCCTCTGGTGGAGGTGGTGATGGTGGAGTTTATTTTAAAGATTTGAATGATGTTCTTGCAAGAAGAACTTATGATGAAAGTGGAAACTATGCTATTACACCTTTTGATGTTGTTGTAGTAGAATCATTAAATGACAATATTGGAAATCAAGGTATTTTCCAACCTGGAAGTTTTACATATAATGGATCTTCAGCATCAAGTAATTTGGCTTTATATAAAGTTTCTCCAGGAAAGGCTTATGTAAAGGGATATGAACTTGAAACTACTGAGCCTATTTTTATTGATGCATCCAAGCCAAGAACTGCCAATAAATTGGAAGATCAACTGATAACCTATAATACTGGTTCAACATTTAAATTAAATAATGTTAGAAGAAGTCCTCAAGTTGGTATTGGTAATACTTATATTGTAAGTTTAAGAAATCAAAGAAAGGGAGATAATGAAGAACATGCTGCAGGAACTGAAATTGGATTAGCTAGAGTTTATGATTTTAAACTCAATTCTCAAAATTATTTGACCAATCAAGATTTGAATTTATGGGGTATTTCACTTTATGATGTAAAAACTTATACAGATATTACTTTAAATCAAGCTGTAACTCTTGCTGTCCCAACATTTATTAAAGGTGCTTCTAGTGGAGCTAGTGCATTCTTAAGGAGTGCAGTTTCTTCTGGTGTAGCACTAACTGTTTATGAGAGAAATGGTAACTTTATTGAGAATGAAAATCTTATTTTTGATGGAATAACAGATGGTAGAATTGCTATTGCTATTACAGAGCATTCAATAGGTGATGTAAAGTCTATCATTTCTAATGAACTAGGCATACCATTTACAGCTGCTCCTAATGCTGCTGTAGGTATTACCACATTTAGTGCTGATATTCTCCAATCTGTTGGAAATGTTATTGGAATATCAACTATTACCACAGGTGGTGTAATAAGGAGTAATAATCCAAACTTCCTTAATGGTATAAAGGTAGGTAGTATTTTATCATATGATGATGTTAGATTTAGTGATCCAAATTACCTTAAAGTTACTGTTGTTGGAACTGATTCCGTCACAACAGCCGTTGTTGGTATAGTTACTGGTATTAATAACTCAGTTATGCCAGCTGCACAAATAGCAACTACAGATTTAACTCTTTTAGCAACAAAATTAGATTCTTCTAGTGATAATACATTATACACATCTTTCCCCAAGTCAAATATTGCTAATGTAGATCTTACAGATTCTTTACTACCAATAAGAAAAATTTATGATGTTACTATTGTCAATAATGCAATATCATCTGGTACTCCAGTACAAGCTGGTGATAATGAGAGTTTTGCTGCATTCAACGGAACAAATTACTCTTTAACAAGAGGAGATGGATCTGTAGAAATCTTACTTGGAAGCAGTATTAATATATCTGCAGATGGTAAAACATTTAATGCTTATAATTTAACTACAGATAATGCAGCTTGCAAACTCATTGCAACTTTAATAAAGTCTAAACCAGTATCTAAAGTAAAAATAAAAAATAGAGTTAAAAGTGTTATTATTAACAAATCAACACTTGCAGGGTCTGGTATTGGAGCAACAACAATAAATGATGGATTAGATTTTGGAAATTATCCTTATGGCACAAGAGTCCAAGATGAAGATATTTGTTTAAATACTTCTGATATTATTGAGATTCATGGAATATATGAATCCAAAAATACTACTGATCCATCTGCTCCCCATATGACTTTAAATTCAATTAATAGTGCATCTGGTACTACTAGTGAGATTATTGTTGGGGAAAGAATAAAGGGGGAACTTACTAATGCTATTGCTATTGTAATATCAAAACCTGCTTCCAATAAAATTTCTTACATTTATCTCAATGATAATACCTTTGATGAAAGCGAATTGATTACAGCAACTGAGTCAAATATAACTGCTATTATAACAGATTTGACTGGGAGTCACACAGATATTTCTTCAAACTTTACTTTTACAACAGGACAGGAAAAAACTTTCTATGATTTTGGTACTCTGAAAAGAAATATTGATACTCAACCACCTTCTAAGAAAATTATAGTATATTTTTCAGCAGGTTCTCATGATTCTAGTGATACTGGAGATGTTACTACTATAGAATCTTATAAAGATTATAATTATTCTGAGGAAATTCCATCTATTGATGGAATTCCCAATTCTGATATTATTGATATTAGACCTAGAGTCAGTGATTATTCAGTTGTAGCAGATACTAGATCACCTTTAGAATTTTTGGGAAGAAGTATGAGTGGTAGTGGAAATTCTGCTGCTAATATATTAGCTAGTAATCAAAATATTATATTGGATTATGGTTATTATCAAGGAAGAGTTGATACTATCTACTTAACAGAAACTGGTAATTTCCAAGTTAAATTTGGAGATCCTTCTGATAATCCTGAAAAACCAGTATTAGTTGATAATGCAATTGAAATATCTACTGTTACATTACCTCCATATTTGTATGATGTTGATCAGGCTAATCTAACTTTCCCTGAAAATAAGAGATATCAAATGAAAGATATCCAAAATCTTGAGGAAAGAATTGATAGCCTTGAATACTATGTTGGATTATCTGCATTAGAAAGTACTACTGCTAATATGTTTGTTTCAGATTCTGATGGATCAAATAGATTTAAGAGTGGTTTCTTCGTAGATAACTTTACTTCATTCAATTCTCAAGATGATGCTTTAAATATTAGAAATTCTATTGATATTAAGACTAAAGAACTGAGACCTAAGCATTATACTACTTTAGTAGGTACTGATTTTGGACCAGTAACTGTTGATACTAGTAATGATGATAAATTATATCCAGTTAATACTCCTACAAATATTAATTGTGCTATAAAAGGTGAAGTTATAACACTTTCTTATACTGAGGTTGATTGGTTAGATCAACCATTTGAAACTAGACTTCAACAGGTTAATGGAAACCCAGCTGCTTATTCAACTGGAATTTTAAAACTAACACCTTCTTCTGATAACTGGGTAGATAATCTACAGATAAAGACAAGAGTTTTTGCTGATAGTGGATCATTTGCTCAAACAGTTAAAAAGGTAACTGATGATGAAGTAGATTCTCAAAATGGTTATATTCCAATTATATGGAACTCATGGCAGAGTTTTTGGACTGGTGAAACTTCTAAGCATAAGTCGGGCGTAAATGATAGAACTGTTAGAAGGCATAGTAATAGTACTATGAATGATGTGAAGGCCAATGCGTCAATGTCTGCTTTAAGAACTGTAGGATCCCAATTTGTATCAGATTCAATTAACAAATTCTCTATTGGTGATAGGATTATTAATAGAGATTTGATAGGTTATATGAGAAAGAGAAATATTATGTTCTCTGCTAGTGGAATGAGAGATACTACTAGATTGTATCCTTTCTTTGATGGTGTAGATATTTCTTATTACTGTACTCCCAAGTTACTTGGGATAACAATGGAATCTGGATCTGGAACATTTGAAATTGGTGAAATAGTTACTGGTACTGTAGTAAAGAATAATCTTGATGAGTATGTTGGACAAGAAGCACCATTTATTAGATTTAGATTGGCAAGTCCAAGTCATAGAGATGGTGCTTATGATTCTAATAATCCTAGTAAGTCTTATACCACTACACCATATGGAATACCACCAACTGCATATACTCCTAGTTCAAGTTATTTGAATATTGATTTATATTCAATGACTAAGGGATATAGATTCCAGGGATATGCTGTTAATGGTATGGTTCTGGTAGGTGAAACTAGTGGTGCAGTAGCAACAGTTTCAGACAAAGAATTGGTAACTAGTGAAACATATATACAGGGAACTATCTGTATTCCTGATCCTAGAAAGAAAAACAATCCTAAGTTTGAATCTGGTACAAAATTATTTACTCTGATTGATGAACCTTCAAACAATAGAGATTTTTCTCATACTGTTGCAGAAGATCAATTTAGTGTATATGGAAAACTAGATAATGTTAAGACTAATACAATTTCTCTTAGAAATCCAAAGATTGCTTATAAGCAGGAATTTGATTCTTCCACTTACAGTAAAGCTTTAGGAACATCTTACATAAGAGTAAGAACACTTGGTGGATCACAAGAAAAAATTGGTGGATGGACTAATCCTTTAGCACAGACATTTACTGTTAGTGAACGTAGTGGTATTTTCTTAACAAGGTGCAATCTTTTCTTTGGTACAGTAGATGCTAATATTCCAATAACTTTCCAATTAAGAACTGTTGAAAATGGAGTTCCATCTCAAAAAGTTATTCCTTTCTCTGAAGTAATTCTTGGTCCTAATGAAACTACTACTGGTGGAAATGTTACTCCAGTAAGATTTGATTCTCCTGTTTATCTGGAAGGTAGTGGTAAAGAATATGCTATTACTTTATCTACAAATTCAGGAAATTATACTGTGCCTATCTCCAGATATGGTGAGCCCAGTACAAGTGGAAGAGCAGTTTCAAACTCTCCAAATTTAGGTTCTCTATTCAAACCTTCAAATGCTGGAGCATGGGAATCTTCTAAACTGGAAGAACTTAAATTTAAGATTATTAGAGCAGATTTTGAGTTATCTGGTTCTATTGACTTGTACAATCCAGATACTACCGGTGCTAGTAATAATAAGGTAGGAAATAGTCTCCTTCCAGTATTACCAGCAAATCCATTAAATATTATTTCTAAGAGTGTTAGGGTTGGATTCGGAACAACTGTTGCAGATTCTAACTATAGAATTGGTAACACAGTTAGTCAATTAAATACACAAGCTACTGGTAATCTAGCAGGTGTTGCTGGATCATTAACATCTTTGACTATTACTAATGCGGGTCTTGGATTTACTCCAGCTGCTGCTAACTATACATTTGATGGTGTAACCTTAACCACTATTACAGGTAAAGGTGGAAGTGCAACTGCTAATATTACCATTACAAATGGATCAATTGCTGGTGTTGCTACCATTGCTAATGGTGGTAGTGGTTATCAAGCTGGTGATGTTCTTGGTGTATCGCAGATTGGAACACTTGATATAGGAAGGGATGTTAAACTAACAGTGGCTTCTATTGGTGGAACTAGTGAGTTTATTTTAGATCAAGTCCAGGGAAATTTTGCTACTGGAACTGGTAGTACAATATACTACACTTCTGGTGTTAGTGGTATAGGTCTTACTGAATTAAATGCTTCTAATGGTGGTAATGTGCCTGCAGCAATTGTAACAAATATTACTGATGGTCTTTATATTAAGGTAAATCATAAGAATCATGGAATGTATTTCTCAGATAACATTGTTGATATAAGTGATGTAAAAACTGATATTAAACCAACTAAATTAAGTACTTCATATTCTGGTACTGGAGGCATAACTGTAGAGGATGCAACAGATTTTGAAACATTTGAAAATGTTGGTGTTGCAGCTACCAATGTAGGATTCATTCAAGTTGGTAGTGAGATTATAAGTTATACTAGTGTAGGTTCAAATATTCTTGGTGGAACAGTGACTAGGGGAGTATTTAGTACCAATACAAGGTCTAGTTCTTATCCTGCAGGGACACCTGTGTTTAAATATGAACTTGGTGGTGTCAATCTGGGAAGAATTAATAAATCCCATGATTTAAATAGTGTTCTTCTTGATAATGCCATTTCTTATGATTCATATCATATTAAAATTGATACTTCAACATTGCTGGATTCTAATAATGTTAGTAGGGCTACTTCTGCTGGAGGATATCCTGAACTATATTTAAATGAGACCAAATCTACAGGTGGATATAATGTAAGAGCAACTCAAAATATTCCGTTTGAAGTTCTTACTCCGGTAATTGAGAATATAACTGTTCCAGGAACTACATTAAAAGCACAAGTTAGAACTGTTAGTGGTCAAAGTATGGATGGAAGTGAGATTCCATTCATAGATATGGGATATCAATATGTTACTATTAATGAGAATAACTATTTTAATTCTACTAGATTGATATGCTCAAAACCCAATGAAAGTAGCAAATTAGCAACCTTGCCTGGTAGCAAATCTGTTCATATGAAGTTACTTCTCAATACAATGGATTCGAAAGTTTCTCCTATGATTGATAGTCAAAGATTAAGTTTTATGACTACATCAAACAGAGTTAATAGTCCAATTACTGATTATGCAAATGATTATAGAGTAAATACTCTTAAGGAAGACCCGACAGCATGTCAATATATTTCTAAGGAAGTAACTTTAGAAAATTCTGCTACTTCCATTAAGGTATTGCTTAATGCTTATATCAATACTTCATGTGATATTAGAGTATTTTATGCAATTAGTGATAAGTCTGACTTTAAACCTATTTTCACACCATTCCCAGGATATTCTAATCTAAATGATATGGGAAATATTATTGATAGTTCTGATAATGATGGACATTCAGATATTAAAATAGATAAATCTTTATTATCTTCAGTTGAAGGTAGTGGTTTGGATTATAAAGAATATGAGTTTAATATTGATGATTTACCATCATTTAGAGCTTATAAGATTAAGATTGTTATGACTTCATCAAATCAGGTTCACATTCCTAGAGTTAAAGATTTGAGAGTACTTGCATTGGCTTAATTATGCAGAAAATAAAAGATCATCAGGATTTTGTAAAAGATCCTGATACTAATTCAATAGTTAATACCAATAAATCTGAATATAAAAAATACATTATTTCCCGTAACTTAAAAAAACAAAAAGTGGAAAAGGTTCAAAATATAGAAGATGAAGTTGCTAATATGAAAAGCGACATTAGTGAAATAAAATCATTACTAAAGGAGTTATTAAATGGATCCTGATAGCATTACATTAGATAATCTAAATAAAAGTTTTGAGTATATTAAACAAGCTTCTGAGATAGATAATATTGATGATATTGAAATTCTTAGAGATGTTAGTAAAGTTTATTGCAAACTTTATTTAAAACAACAGGAAGTATTACAAATGATTGGAGTACCTAAAGAATAATGGCAACAAAAAACATCACATTTGACCCAGATTCTGGAGTACCATATGGTGCTAGTTTAAGTCTCTATACTGGAGCAAACTTTAATACCAATTTTAATGTTTTAAATACTTCAAATTCTGCATATGACTTGACAGGATATACTGGTTCTGCTCAATTGAGAAAGAGTATTGGCACTGGTTCTACATCAGGTGCTTTGAAGACATTTACAGTTGGATTCCCAAATGCTTCTGCTGGTAAATTTAATATATCTTTAGATGCTTCTTCTACTACAGATATTGGATATGGTAGATATTATTTTGATGTTTTATTGACTGGTGATAAAGAAACAAAATCTATTTTAGACACATCTGTTGCTGTAGGGCAAACAGTGAGTGTTGGTAATACTTCATTTATTCTCAATAAAGTTGGTAGTGTTGCTATTGGAGATTCAATGTCTGTTGGAGCAGGTATTACTAATGTTTCTGTAGTTGGTATTACAACTGCATCTAGCACTATTACTATTGGAACTGCTTCCACAATTGCATCATCAGTTCTTCCAGGAACAGCAGTTACCTTTACAAGAGTAGGTACTGCGTCAACCATTTATAAAATTGTTGATGGAAACATTTATGTTTATCCTGGTATATCATCCGCACCATAAATACCTTTACGGATTAGTAGTATAAATGGCACAACCAGCGAGTAGGCAAGATCTAGTAAACTACTGCAAAAGACAACTGGGAGCTCCAGTATTAGAGATTAATGTTGCTGACGAGCAGGTTGATGATCTTATAGATGATGCATTGCAATTTTTCCATGAAAGGCATTTTGATGGAGTAACACAAGCATTACTTAAATATAAGATAACTCAAGAAGATATTGATAGGGGCAGAGGTCCAGCAGGAAGTAATAGTGCGGGTATAGTTACTACTACTGCAAGTGCTACAATTGATGGAGATGTTAAGACATTTTCATTTGAAGAGAATAGTAACTATATTCAAGTTCCACCAGAAATTATTGGAATAACTAGAATATTTAAGTATGACGGTAATATGACCGCAACTAATAATATGTTTAGTGTGAAATATCAGATGTTCTTAAATGATGTTTATTATTGGGGAACAACTGAGTTACTGACTTATACAAGAACAAAAACATATCTAGAAGATATGGATTTCTTGCTCAATACTCAGAAGCAAATAAGATTTAATCAAAGACAAGATAGATTATATTTGGATATTGATTGGGGTGATGCAAGTAAGGATACTTATTTTGTTATAGATTGTTATAGACTTTTAGACCCCAATGACTTTACAAGAGTTTGGAATGATTCATTTTTGAAGAGATATGTTACTGCATTGATTAAGCGTCAGTGGGGGCAGAACTTGATTAAGTTCCAAGGAGTAAAACTTCCTGGTGGTATTGAATTAAATGGAAGACAGATATATGATGACGCTCAAAGAGAAATTGAGTTGATTATGGAGAAAATGTCTAATACTTATGAACTTCCTCCATTTGATATGATAGGTTGATAGTATGTTAAATCCATTTTTTACTCAAGGTACTAAATCTGAGCAGAGTCTAGTTCAGGATCTTATCAACGAACAGTTGAGGATGTATGGAGTTGATATTTTCTATATTCCAAGAAAGTATATAACAGAAAAAACTGTTCTTAGGGAGGTTGTCCAATCTAAGTTTGATATGGCGCTTCCACTTGAAGCTTATGTGGATAATTTTGATGAATATGCTGGGGCTGGAACTATCCTTTCAAAATTTGGTATTCAATCTCAAGATGAAGTTAGATTGGTTATTTCAAGAGAACGTTTTGAGAACTATATTTCCCCTTTAATAGAAGATCAGACTAATATCAAGTTATCTACAAGACCTAAAACTGGTGATTTAATTTGGTTCCCTCTTGATGATAGGGTGTATGAAGTTAAAGATATTGAATATGCTAAACCATATTATCAACTCCAAGACTTATATGTCTATGAATTAACCTGCGAACTCTTCAGAGTTGAAGATGAGGTTATTGCTACTGGAATAGAAGAGATTGATAATGTTTTGGTTGGGGATGACCTTGATGGATTAACCGAAGATGGTATCAATACCATTCAAGGGCATACTCAAACTTTATCTGTTGTTGGAACTGGTGTTACTGCAACTGCTATAACAAATATTGTTGATGGTGGTATTAAATATGTAACCATTTCTAATAGGGGTGGTGGATACATTGGATCACCTTCTGTTGGGTTCTCATCAGCACCAGTTAGTGGTATAACAGGTATTGGATCTGCAGTATTAATTGGTGGTATTGTTGTGTGTAATAAGAGTATCAATCCAGCAACTAGGTCAGTTCAAGAAATTAATTTGGTAAATGCTGGAGCTGGTTATACTTTAGCACCATCAATAAAAGTTAGTAGTGATAGTGGAGTAGGATTTGCTGGAACTGCATTCATTGGAGACGGTGTAGTTGGTATTATTACAGTCACTGGTGGGGGTGGTGGATATATTACAAATCCACCTATTACATTTACGGGATTATCCACAGTATCAGCCGCAGCAACTGCACTAGTAAGTAGTGTTGGTATTATTACGGCTATTCACATACAGAATGCAGGACTTGGTTATACTGTAGCACCAACTATTAGTATCGGTTCTCCAAATATGGATTCTACTGGAGATTATGTGTTTAATGAAGTAATTACAGGATCTGTCAGTGGAGCAACGGCAAGACTTAGGACTTGGAATTCTACTACAAATCAAATGGAAATTGCTTCAGTAAAAGGTATATTTGTTAAAGAGGAAATGATTGTCGGGTCAACATCAGGTGCATCACATGCACTCAGGGTAGTAGATGTTAATCCTGTTGATGATGGATTTGCTGATAATGTGAATATTCAAGTTTCTGCAGATGATATATTAGATTTCTCAGAAGCAAATCCATTTGGAATACCCTAATTATAACTTGGTTAAATAATAGTATATCCAGGTTAGGAAGATGTTTGAGTATTTTTATAACGAAATATTGAGAAGGACTGTTATAGGGTTTGGTACTCTGTTTAATGATATTACCATTAAACAAGAAAATTCTACAATAAGAGTTCCATTAGCTTATGGACCTACTCAAAAATTCTTAGCTAGGATTGAGCAGTCGCCAGATTTAAATAAGCCAACGGCAATTACTTTGCCGAGAATGTCCTTTGAGTTTGTTGGATTAACTTATGATGCTAGTAGAAAGGTATCAACTACTCAACAATTTATTGTAACAGATCCTGAAGATAGTAAGGAAATTAAAAAGGCATATATGCCAGTTCCTTATAATATGCAATTTGAATTGAGTATTATGACGAAGTTAAATGATGATGCTCTTCAGATTGTTGAACAAATATTACCATACTTCCAACCTTCTTATAATCTAACAATTGAATTGGTATCAGAACTAAAAGAGAAAAGAGATGTTCCTATAGTTCTTGAAAATATCACTATGCAGGATGATTATGAAGGTGATTTTAGTTCTCGTAGAGTTCTTTTATATACTTTAAGATTTACAGCTAAAACATATCTGTTTGGTCCTACTACATCTGCTACGAAGGATATCATCAAGAAGGCTTCTATCTCTTACTATTCTGGAGATAAGGGAGCCAAGAATGTTAGAGATGTTACTTATCAAACTGTCCCAAGAGCACTCAAGGATTATAACGGTAATGTTGTAACTAATCTTGCCAAAGATGTTACCTTAACAGATAAGGTTATTGAAGTGGTTGATGCTTCCTCCATTACAAAAGACACTCGTCTTGATATTGATGGGGAACAACTTTATGTTACTTCCAAATCTGGTAATAAGATACATGTAAGACGTGGTGAAGACGCTACTACAATTGCTTCTCACTTGTTAGGTGGTGAGGTTAAGACTATTACCGTTGAAGATAATGTCTTTATAGATGATGGTGATGACTTTGGATTTGATGGTTCCTTTATATAAAGTATAATGACTGATAAATTTAATGATTTGGATAAAGCCTTTAATGTTGAAAGTGAAGTTGTTACTGAAGATGTAAAACCCGAAATTAAGAAGGTTAAATCTTCAGTAGATGATATTAAAAAGGATTATGAATATACAAGAGGAAATCTGTATTCTATTATAGAAAAGGGTCAAGAAGCTATTAATGGTATTCTTGAATTGGCACAAG
>Ga0208275_1000004_pt1 | contig 43446 bp, 78 predicted proteins | sample ETNtaG_FD_185757 | JGI IMG/M metagenome (GOLD analysis project Ga0208275, IMG submission 185757) | Marine microbial and viral communities from oxygen minimum zone, Eastern Pacific Ocean - ETNP201306PF49B (SPAdes) (version 2) | ecosystem: Environmental > Aquatic > Marine > Oceanic ... | reverse complement strand
ACCTGAAGACGATTCAAAATCATTATGTATATTACTTGTTGTTGATTTTAAATATACAGCGGCCTCTGAATAATCACTAAATTGTTTACCATGATAATTTATCATTGGCGCCATTGATTTATCATCTGTTTTACCACCATTACCATCATGCTCTGTATGGTAATTATTCTCAAACTCCATATTATAATCATAATCATTTATTGAGTATGTCTTATCCATTAAATTGTGTGAAATAGTTCTACTTGCAAATACACCATTCCTTAAATTCTTTATTGTGTCATATTGGTTATCTATTGAGAAACTATTAACTGTTTGCATTTCTTGTATGATATTGGTAATACCTGTACCACCTTTAACTGATCTTGGTTTCTTTTCAAACCTTGCAACGGCAGGTCTAGCCGAACCATCTGTAATCGCCAACATATTTTCTAAACTTCTAAATCTATATCCGGTACTGTCTTCATAGAATAAGAAACCTGCATTAGCAAATCTACCTGACTCTGCATTATTGCATAGACCATCAATAAATTCAAACGGCCTTAATCCTGTTGGTATATACTTACGAGTACCTTTTGTTTCTTCTACTATTAATGTCTTATTGGATTCTAAATCTTGTCTGAATATATTCATTATCATTTGATCTATATTACCTGACATGGCACGGTAGATTTTCTTCTTCTCATTTGTTAATATCTCTTTGGAAGAAAAATGTAAAACATAAATTTGTGTTCTTGGACTTACCTCTTGTCTACCTGATATTTTATAGATGTACATAGGGTGGCCGGTCACCGATGTAAAATCAAAACCTTTTGATATACCAGGTGTGTTCAGTTTAAATTCTATTCTTTCAAAGCCTGTTAATGGTAGGTGATTAGGAACATTTTGGTTATCTACAATTACTACATTACCAGATAAACCTTTGGTAAATATATCCTCGTATATGTTGATTTCCATTATTTGTGATCTGACACTGAGCTTCCTTGGCTCACTGCCACCATCGGAAGATACATAAGATATCAATTGTACATCTGATAGTACAAATTGTCCTGCTTTAGTTAATGTGTCTGCATTTATTTGATCGTACATAATTATTCATTTATCAATCTGTCAAATTCTTCCAATAACACAGGTAAGAAACTTGCGTTTAGTAATTTGATTTTTCTTCTTTGATCTTGTATTCTTTGTTCATATTCTCTATTTGAAACTGATTGAGCACCAGGTTCCGTACTGTTAACCTCTATCATATGTGAATAGTCATTTGATTTTGTTGGACCACTTGATTGTGCCTTTTCATAATGATGTATTGCGTCTGGATTGGTATACTTTTCTTTAACAAAAGTTTCAAACGCTCTGAAATCTAAAGGCCAATCATAAAATCCATCTTGACTTCCATTTGTCATTAATATTACCCAATGATATTGAGGATCGCCAAAATGTTTCATTGCTGTATCTTCAGGTCTTTCTCCATTTGGTACATCATACTCTTGATATAAACTTGCTTCGTCAATTACCTTTTGTCTTATCTTAACACGTTTAAATATATTGGTAACCTGTTTGCTTGTAATATTATCGTTAGAGTATACACCTTTTGGAAACTTTTCAAAATATGCCATATTAGAATCCCTCCGCTACTGTATGTTTAGTCATAATTTCTGTTTCGCCAAACTCTAAATCCATTTTTATAATAGTTGGTGGTGCGCCTCTTTCATCTGGTATTAATGATGATACAACTCCTTCGGGTGCATAATCAATAGTACATCCTTTTAAAACACAACGACTAACTCTTGGTAAATATGAGTTCTCATTTTCTCTGTACATATATGTTATTTGAAATTCAGATGGTGTTGTGAAATATCCACCTTGAATACCATTAGATTGTTCAGGCAACATATGAAATCTAAACAATTGTAAAATTTTGTGTACTTGATCATTTTCTTTTTCATCTTTTGGTGCAAATATAAATGGAAAATTAAATGATCTAAATGGTACAGATTGGAATACCATTTCTAAATTTTGGTTCTTTGCTTGACCTAATGCTTTGTCTAATACTGCTCTACTATTTTCAAAACCTGGTATTATACCAGCAGCTCCAAAGGCCGCTGACTTCACTACTTCCCCAACTAGTTGACCGCCTTTAACACCGGCTGTTTTTATTTTATCCATCCAACCACTTTCGTTCATAACAGAACCAATAGCTTGACCTAAATCACCTGCTAAACCTGTTGGCGTATCTTCATAAGCGGCACTATAACCAAATTTCATTGCCTCTGCTGGTGTATATAATATAATACTATCTGAAATATAATTATGTGTACCAGACAAAGTGGACTGTAAACCAGAAGATGTTGATCTTAATCTGTTGGATTGGGTTATGCCTCGTCTTTTTATGTTTGCTATATTAGTTCTTGAACCTGAGCTCTTATCTTTGTCCATTTGTGTTGGACTTCCACCAACATTTGAAGCGCCTCCTGATAAGTTTCCATCCTGAAAAGTCTGTTGTTTAAATTTGGATGCCTTGTGAGATACAATATCAAATATAACATAATGTCCGGCACCTAAATTAGATGTTTCATTTGGATAGTATACTGTACCATAATTATATGGATTATTTACAGACTCCATATGTGACATAGGTCCTGTTGTTCCTATCTCTAACGGAGATTTATTTAATAGTTTGGCAGCCACTTTCGTAGTCTGACCTTGTGAGGCAAAGGATAGTTTACTAGCAATAGAGCTAGCAACCATTGTTCCTATTTTACCTTTGATTACATTTGCTATCTTGTTTGTCCAAGCCATATTTAATTCCTTTATATATACTGTATATTTATAACGGATATGAAGAAATCTTTTAAAGGAAAATACAAACCAACCAACCCTAACAAATACGTTGGCGATCCAAATAATATTATATACCGTTCTCTATTGGAGAGGCGTATGATGGTATATCTGGATAAGAGTGATAATATAGATAATTGGGCAAGTGAGGAGTTACCAATTAGATATTATAGTCCAATTGATAATAAATGGCATAGATATTTTCCAGACTTTATTGTAAAGACCAAACAAGGTAAAAAGTTATTGGTTGAAGTTAAACCATCACGTCAATGTATCCCACCTAAAAAACCAACTAGCAGAAAGACCAAGTCTTACATGCGTGAGTCATTAGAATATATACGAAATAAAGCTAAATGGCAAGCCGCTACCAAATACTGTAAAGATCAAGGTGCTGAATTTAAAATTATTACTGAAAAGGATTTGATTAATTAATCCCAACGTGAGGTTGAGGTATTGATTATAGTATCGTCAGCGTCATTAATTACAACACCAACTGTAGCTGCATTGTTGCTAGTTGAAGATTGAACAACATTGTTAATATTATTCATTACATGGCCACGAGCCTCTAAACCTTTTTTAGAAGCGTTATTAGCTTTATTAAACTCTGTTAATGCGTCATTTTGTAGTTTTAAATTATTAAAAGCTTCATTGTCTTTTGTAAAATTTAATCTTTTATTTAAACCTTTTTCAGACGCTTTTAGTTCACTTTCTATTGTAGGTATATCACCATCTCCACCTTCATTTGCTAAAATGGCAGCTTGTTCTTCTTTTAATAGAGCTAATTCTTCTTTTAATTTTTTAACTTGTTTTTCTCTGGATTTTCCAAAAGCTGTTCTATTATCTCCTTCAGCCATCATTTTTTCGTGTTCAGCTATTTTTGCTTCAGTTTTATTTATATCATAGCTCTTTGATTCTGCGCTATCCTCATCTACTAAACCTAATTTCTTACCTAACCATGAATTTCTAAACCAATCCATCAATTTTTTGAAGAATTGAGCAATTGCTTTTATCTTTGTTGCAACAAAACCAATAGCACCAATTACCAATGCAAATTTAGCAATCAATACTAATCTAGCAAGTGAGAAGAAACCACTTACTGCTCTAATACCTTTAGCTAAACCTTTAAATGCTTTTAAGAATATACCACCAGTTAAGAAGTTCATTAGTTTACCGCCTTCTTTACCTTGTTCTTTAACCTGACCAAAAGCGTCACCCATAGCTTGAAATGGTTCCAAAAATGACTGTTTCATCATTTCTAAAAACATAGGCAATTGTTTCTTACCAGTATTAACAGTAGTTTGAGGTGTGCTTATATCATCTTTCTTTTTTTCTTGAAGTTCTTTTAGTTTTGCTAACTCAATAGAATTTGCTTGTAATTTTTTCTTTGTCGTTGCCTGATTTTCATCTTTACCAAACATACGTGTTTGTAGTTTGGCTGCGTCACGTTTTATTTTTGTTTCTAGTGTTAATATTTTTTTTTCTCTTAATTTTATGGCCTTTTCTTCTCGTTTTATTTCATGTTTAGATAATATCTGTACCTCTTTTGTCGTCTGATTAATACGTGCAACAACACCTTGCTCTCTTAATTTCTGTACAGTTGCCTCTGACTTAACGGCCTTTTCTTCTCTTTGTTGTAATAGTTTGGCCAAGTCTTGATTGTAATCTCTTAAATCTAAACCTAAGCCTTCTACCAATCTTTCTAACTTTCTAATTACTTTTGTAAAGTTATTAATAGGACCTTTCTCTAAATCTTTTGTTAAGTTATTAACCATTTGAGGTATATTAGGTACAATAGACTTGGTAGCACCTTTTATTGCCATGCTAGCCTTAGCCATTATTGCTTTACCTAAAACATCAATTGCGATTTGAGTTTGGTCGTCTGCTGTGTTATCTAAACTTGGTAATGCCATATTTCTATTTGTTTATTTTTTTGCAAGTTTCTTTATCAGCTGGATGTTCTTTTTCAGTTAACCATATATAAGAATAAACTATATGGTTTTCTTTTTCCATACATTTCTTACCGAAAGTTATTTGTTTTCCAGAACATGCCGTCATAAAAACAGCCAATATAAAAAACATTATTATTTTGTTCATATCTATTTATCTCTATTTCTTACTTGTTCCTGTATATAAACCAAACCAAGCAGCGCCAGCACCAACAACGATACTGATTAACCCACTTTGTTCCATACTAGGTTGTCCTAAATTCATATACCATATTACACATTTGTATAATAAGATTATGTAAACTGTTAAGAATAGTCTAGGGAATATTCTCCATGCGTCTACAGCTCTTGCCATATGTATTAATTTAGCATATGGGTTAATACCTAGGTCTTTGATAGACGTATCTACTTCTAGGTCAACTGTTATTTTTTGTTTAGGTTCTGCTACCTTTACGTCTTTTTTTACGTCTTTATTATTGATTTCATTTTCAATTTTAATTTCTTTATCCATTTTTAATCTCCCTTTGTCTTTTTTCGTTTTCTTCTTTAATATAATTAGTCAACATATTAACGTATATATCACGTTCCCATGGTAACATCTGTTCAATGTCGCTAATGCTATATTTATGATGTTGCATTAGTGCAAAATTAACTTCAAAGTACGCCTCTAGGCTATTATGGGTGAGGCCAATCCGAAAAAATCGTTGAGTCCTTCAAAGGTCACTTTACTTTTAACACCTGTCTTTGGATTTGTGACTTCTTGCTCATGTCTCAATCTAGGCATAGTGTCAAAGAATTTTCTAATTTTATCAAAAGCACCTTGTGGTAATTTCTCAAAAAACTCTTTCATTTCTTCTTTAGTTGTATCTACTCCAGGATAGATTTTCTCTCCTTCAAAGATTTCATGTACACAACTTAACATTAAATCAAATACGGTATCATAATCAGCGTCTTTTAGACTATCTCTGTTTATCATTGCCATCGTAGGATATTTGAGAACAACACCCAATTGCCTTTGTTCATCAATTACTACTTTGTTCGTATGTTCATCATCTACTTGTACCTCAATCTTTGATAGGTCAATTTCAACCTCTGCATAGGTTGACTTATCATCTGGACAAATAACTTTAAATTTAGAAATTTCACCAATTGACTTTGCTCTTATTTGTAAGAACATATACTCAATGTCAAACGTTGGTAAATTAGCTATATCTATTTTGTTAAATGTACATGCACCTAAAACTTTTTTAGTTGCCTCTGTTATTTCTTTTTCTTCACCTGACTCAAGAGCTATTAACATTATCTTTTCTTCTTTAACAAGAAAAGGTCTAAACTTCACTTTTAATTCTTGGGAAGGTAATGTCAATTCATATGTCGGTGTCTTTATTATCGGTAATGCCATAATATTATCTCCTTAATTATAAATTTAATGGTGGTAGTTTGAACGGTGGGAACGCTCTACCGCCGGTAATTTTACCTAACGGTACTCTACGTCTCAAATTGTTCAACACGTCTCTACCTGCTCGTCTCAATTCTGGTGGTAATTTACCAAGTAAACCTCCTAATAAACCAGATTGTTGTTTCACTGTCGGTTTTCCAAATTTAGATTGACCAAGTTCAATATTGCCTTGTTTATCTAAAAAGAAATTAATCCAATACATGAATTTAAATGTGACTGAAAATGTTTGTACTGTATTCTCATCATGCGAATAATCTACCTTACTTATACTTGTAGGTAAACAATCAAACAATTGTACACCATAGGTTATATCGTCTCTCTCTTGTCTTGACGCAAATTGACCTAATTGGTATATTCTCATATCTGTCACGTAATTTTTGTAATAGTTCATATTGAAAGATTTTGTACTGAAAGCGGCACTTTGCCACATTTCAAAATATGATCTTTCTCTCATAAATTTGTCTGCATAAAACGTTGCTGTAATCTCTGAAGATTTAAAATCAATAGCAACATGTCTAGCTGGTGTATTACCATGTCTAACTTCTTTGGTAACTATTTCTCTATCAGGCATTTCAATAGCACTACAAAATGCTTGAACACGTTTACCATTTGCTATATGTACTTGATTCATATCTGATTGTGTATAAAATGAATCATAAGTTTCATCTGTCATTGTTGAAGATACTGAACCTGCTGAACCATCAGGACCACCACCTAAAGATTTAGGTAACATAAACTCAACATAAAATCTTGCCTTACGAGCAAAGCCTTCGGCCTCATTGACCATCGCCAATACTCTACCTGTTGTAGATTCAGGATTACCACCTTGTGTACGTTTTAATCTTTTATCACCTGTCACGTTGTCAAGTGATCTATCTCTCGGTATACCAATTCTAATATCGTATCCGCCTATTCTTTTACCGCCTCTTAATATCGCCATTAGTATGGTCTCCCTTTCTTAAATTGTGCTATTGGTAAATATACTGCTAAAGCAGCTTCATCATAATCAACTTTTAAAAACTGACTTCTAGTATGTGACCACAAATATTTCTTAATAGCATTTTTAGTTAATGGTAACTTTTTAATTCTATTATAACTGACATCAAATCTATTTGTACTATTTATTTTTGACCCTTGTACACTAAATCTACTTAATTGTGTCAATAGAGTAAATCTCTGGTTTGGTGGCAAATAGTGAAAATTAATACCTGCAAAACCACCTTTGATTGGCTCTAACGGCAACACTAACGGAAATATGTCATAGTACGGTAATGTCTGTTTATATTTAGGGTCATATACAAACAGATTTAATCTTCCAACACTAGGTCTACCAATTAATTTGCCTTGACCCATTAGTTTTCTTGCTGTCATTCTGGATGTAATAGTACCTACTGCTTTTCTATACCAAGACGCTGATTTAACAGCACCGTCTTGTTTATCAACCAGTGTATCTAATATGCTTATTGCCATGTGTATATTTATAACGAAAAAAGGGCTACTATTGCTAGTAGCCCTTTAAAGTATTTACACGTATATTTCTAAACGGAGGGAATGGTTTAGATTATGCTTCGTCCTCAGCTAATTTACTAAAGTAAGATAACGTATCGTCATCATCACTAGCCGATGGAGTACTAGGTGCTTCAGTACTTTTTACACTAGGTGCTGTTTGTGCTGGCGGGAGCTCATCACTATCAGCAGTTTTAGTGCTTCTTGTACCTGAAATTACCCTATTCAGTTTCTCTTTGAGTTCATCATAGGACTTAAAATTGTCAGGTGCTAAGAATGGTTTAAGAGGATATTGTTTTAACCAGATCGCTTTGATCTTGTCATCACTATCAGCAACTGGCGTCACTGCCTCAAATTCAGACTTATCGTAGTTCCAATAACCATCTACTTTTCTGATTTTTAGTTTAAAGTTTGCACCTTTCCAAAAATCAAATGGGTTAATTGGACTTTCGTCTTCAAAAGCCGGTTGCATAGCTTCAGTAATCTTATCAAAAATCTTTTTACCAAATTTGAATAAGAACACCTTGCCTTCATGCTCTGGATGTTTTGGGTCTGACATCACTAGAATATTTGAGTAATAAGAAAGTTTTCTTTTTCTCTTTCTAGCAATATCTTTATCACTATCAACACCAGTATTCCACAATCTTGTGTTTTCTTCGGACACAGGATCCTTTTGACTTAATGTTGTTAATGAGTTCTCAATATACCAGCCGCCTTTATCTTGGAAAGCATGAGACCAAACTCTCTGCCAAGGTAAATCTTCTCCCTCTTTGGCAGGTAGAAATCTGATTACTGCATAACCATTACCAGTTTTATCTAGTTCAGGTTTCCAAATTCTCTCGTCTTGATATTTGTTTTTGTTTGATTGATCCTCTGGATTGAGGTTCGATTCAAGAGCTTTAGTTAATTTGTCAAAGCCACTTGAAGATGATTTTAATGCTTCAAAATCCATATTATTTTCTCCTTTGTATTAATTGTATTATTATATTTGTGTTCCCTATATTATCGGGATCATTATTATTTATAAGTGTTTTAAATGTATTTACCAGATTTTAATCTTTTATGTGCTCTACCTGGCTTAACTAATCTATTCTCACCCTTTGGCCACCTCATTTCAATCTTCAATAAACTTCCATCGGTTTTCAAAATTTCTATATTGTGTCCATTAGTTTCACTTCTATCCCAATATCTGACATAGTTGTTAATTTTAATAGTTTTAGTTTTATTACTTTTCATAAGACTATTCAACATTTTTATACTCATAACACCTAATATAACACAAACTGACTATATTGTCAATGCTCCTTTAGCTTACTAGTGTTTCCATAGTAGGATAGTCAATATAGAAGACGTTTTTAAGGCCTTCCCACTCTTTAATTGGTTTACTAATATTATCACTGCCAGTATCAGCCTCTGGATTGACTTTATAAAACGTCACATCTGGATTGTTAACCATTAATGATTTCCATTGATTGATCCAATTATCTACTGGTACTTGTTGTTGTTCTTTTAGACCATAGTATTTGGTATCTTTGTATAGATTGTTTATCTTGTCATCATTACTAGCCATATCTTGGCCAATTAAAAATAGTTCTAAACTGATCTTCTCATCTGGTTTCTCTGCCTTTGGTTGTTTTTCTTTTAATATAGCAATTGCACCAGCAGTAGCGCCAGCAGAAAATCCCCAATCTCTTGGTTTCATTACATCGTCTATAGATTGTTCTTTACTATCTATTGAGCACCAACTAACATCTACAGCAGTATGATTTACATTTTTAGACTCTATGTCTTTGTTCTCTTTTAATATCTTAACTGCACCTGATATATTAGACCCATGCATTACAAACTCTTGGCAATCACCTCTCTCATTTGAGTTAATCAATTTGTTTTCTTTAACTACAGCCATTTCTTCAGCAGTTATTGAGGCACCTGCATTTATAACAGACTCATATATTGGTGCTGGTAATCTTGTCCAACCTCTTAAATATGTTTCATTGTTTTGGCAATAACCACTATTGTATATTTCATGGCATATACCTTGATCAACTGCAACTAAAACATCTGGTGTAAAATCTCTATACAAGGCATTACAACCATATGTCCTACCTTTTTCTTTTAGATTATTTAAATTATAATTCTTACGACTTTCGCCATTACCTATTACAAATACACTAGACATAAGATTTTAAAATTCCTATCATTAATACCATTGCTAAACTTGTGTTCAGTACCATTAGAGCTCTGTCGTGCCATAGTATTCCTACCCATAACCAACCCAATGTACCTGCAAAACTGAAATATAAATCAAACATATGAAACGCACCACCACTGGCTCTGAAACACACTGCTGATAATATCAATATACAACTCAACCATTTTAAGTACCATGAAAAATCATGTAAAGGTGTTATTTTGTTTAACACTTTTTCTGATTTAACTTCTTGTTTAACTTCTTTTTTATTTCTCAATTTTACTATCGTCTTTTTTAAATTTGCTATTTCTTTCATATCTTTCCATAATCCATCATTCGTCATCTTCTTTATCCTTGTTGTTTAAAACGTACCAAATTATTGTTAACCCTATCGTCATCACAACAATACCAGTTAACAATAATCCAAATCCGTCGGCCGCTGTCAATTACTTAACTCCTAGACCTTTCTTCATTACATCATATACAATCTTTTTCCAATTGTAGTGTTGATCTACAGAGTTAACTACAATAATATTACCTGTGTCCATGTCCATTACAATCTGTTGACCAGCATGACCACCCATAGACCATACTACTCTACTCTTATCTATTCCAACAGGCGTCATATGAAATTGACCACCATATTCTTTAGTGTAAGATTCCATCTGTTTTAACTCAAAACCTGTTTTACTATTTTTAGTAATTCTGTTATCGTATAAAGTTCTTAAATAATCACCAATACAACTATCAGAGTTATAATCTTCTATAATTTGTTTTGCTATTCTTAAATAGTCATGTGACGTAGCATAAAAAGTAAATCTAGAATTTCCCTCTTTAAAGTCTGCTGACGACCATGTAGTCTTTTGAAAACTAACTCTATCTTTAACACCAATGTGATCTCTAAAGATTGAAGTTAAAAATGCCTCATATTCTTGAGCATTGTCAAACTTACTAATAAAATAATTGATTGCAACATGTGTTGCTAAAGCACTATAATTATATGGTACTTTGTCATCTTTTGTTGTACCTTTAAAATACTTATTCATAGTCACAGCAATAGAGTGTTTTTGAATAACTTGATCTGCTTTACCTTTGATAGCACCATCTGTACTAGTTTTTACATTACCAAAATTATATTCACCTACAAAGTTATGATCTCCTGCTTTCATGTTTAATATTTCTAACAAAGTATTGTCAGCATATAGTGTATCATTTAAAACATTCCAATCTGAAACTGATTGAGTCACACTACCAATATAACCTTTACAAACACCATGACCAATAACATATGAAACCAAACTTTTACCCATAGAATTTGATCTTAATAAGCCATTGTTTTTTTTGATCTCATCTGTATAATTAGATTTATCTACAATGATTTTACCGTCTTGATAAATTAAAACGTTAACTAGACCAGTTTTGTCATTGTTTTTTAATTCTTTATCTACTAATTTTGTGTACTTGTTTTCTTCTATTAGTTCAGTTTCTAATTTCTCATAATTTTGAGAACCATCTGAACCATATTGATATAATTTATACATCTGGTTAAAAGACTTGTGGTGGGCACTAGCTATGCTAGATAAACCAAACCATAATAAGATGTTTAGTGTGATAATAAATGTTATATATTTTTTCATAGTGTTTTCCCTTTTGTTATTGGTATAATATACACTATTTTTAACAAAAAGGCAAGTAAATAACAACCAGAACATTCAGCGAACAAACACGTCCTTTAACGTTAATTTGCACTCTGTTTGGTTGAATTTAACGAATTTCTTGTATTTTTTGAGTCTTTTTGAGAGTATAGGCCAAATAAATTTCTCTGTAATCTGTTTGTCCCAACGTTTGGCAAATCCTAGAAAATGGTCTAAAATTACCGTAGTCTGGAAGGCTATTTTTTTCTTAATAAGAAGTTGTAGCAACCGTGGATGCTGGCCAGTAGAACAGCCCAAGCCATCATCAAAAGAAAGAGAGCGAGCAGTGAAGTCATCATTAATCCGTAAGCAATCGCCTCTAAAGTGGTAACCAGTACCATCTGTATATTTTTTATAATTGAGATAAACTTGTTTTCCATCTTTTCTTAATAAATTACCGACCCATTGTCTATCGTCATCTAAAAAGTTAGCAACGAAGAAGTCTGTTATTTCATATTTATCGTATTGCTTACTTAACTTATGGAAGAAATATCTATCATTACGTTTGGTAAATGTCTCTAATTTACAATTGACTTTACCACCATAATTAAAATAATCATAATTATCTGTTGTAAAATGTAATTTTATTGCCAGATAAGTTTTAAATACTTCAAATCCATCATGCATTCTATACCGGTAGCGATCCTTGTTTTGGTATGTTTAATAATTTTAAATTAATCGCCTCTACTTTCAATTTTTCTTTTATCTGTTTATTGATAAATGAGTTTACCTTACCTGGGTCTAAATCTTTTTGGTCACATAAATGTATAATGGCGTCCATGTAAGATATCTTTTCTTTTCTAACGCAAGTTTCTATCTCTTGTGAGAAAGTCTTGCTGTTCATTTTGATCATTAATTTTCCTTTGTTTTTAGTTCAGTTCTATTAAACGTATGATACATAATACACGTTGACTCACCTGATGGTATATCAACCGTACCAACTAATTGATCTTCTTTTGAATACATTGAAATCATCATCACTGGCTCACCTTTTGGTTGAGCACCTGCTCTGCCTAAACTTGCGTTCTCTAATGTAAAACCTTTTCCTGAAATAAATTTGTGTACATAGTTTGGGTGTCCACATATTACAGGCATTGTACTAGGTGCTAGGTTAGGATTATTTTCGTATTCGTACTTTGGTTTTTCCTCTCCCGAGGCTGCTGTACATAGTAGTACAAACAGGAGGATTAATTTTTTCATTACACTTTTTTTCCATTTAGTTCCTCATAATGTTTGTAAAACGCTTGTATTGATTCACCTAATTTTTCTTCATAAGGCGCTCTTTGTTTTACAAAAGGCGTCATTGTACCGTCTTCGCCAGCAATTAGAATAACAAGTTGATCTATCTTTTCACCAAATAATTCTTCATACATGATTGAGTAAGCACATGTTTGTAAGAAATAATTCTCAATCCAAGACTCTTGTCTTTCTTTGTTTGCTGTTTTGAAGTCTATTACAGAAAGTTTACCGTTATACTCTGCAATACAGTCCACTTGGCCAGCAATGGTTAATTTTTTACTATACATTATCGTCTCTAGACAATGTATATTATTTATCTGATCAACGTATGGTTTTAACAATCTAAACATGCCTAAAGGTAACACACTTCTCTCACTTGGTGTTTCGCCTTTTAGATATTGTTCTACTAATGTATGTGTAGCTTTACCACGTCTGGCAGCTCTACCCATTTCCCAATTAGCAACGTCTTCACCTATACTATCTCTCCATTTTTGTAATTCTTTTTTCTTTTGAATACCAAGTACAGTAGTTATTGATGGATAGTTCTTACCGTTTATATCGTAAAATCTGAATCCATCTATTTTCTTACCCTTTGTTTTAGGTAATTTGTTTTTATCAAGTTCTATAAATTTAAATTTGCTCATAATGTTTTCATCCTATCATTTTTGCGTTATTTTGTCAAGCCTAATACACTTCGTCTATTGCCCATTGTCTTTCCTGACACCACCAACATGTACCACTACAACCAGGATCAGGTACAATACATGAAGCTGTCATATCTAACAGATCGTCAAGACCATGGTCAGCATATGATTGTATTATAAATCTCTTATCAATTGTCTTATATGGTGCTAAATCGTCTTCTTGTTTATTCAATTCATCCCAATATAAACCACCAGGCAAACGTACTAGTTCGTCTGGATGACCTTGTGTCTTGTTAAATCCTTTTTGTATGTCTTCAGGTGGACCCATTGATATACCATGAATAGTATAATCAACTATCTTTTCTTCTAACATAACTGAAAATGGTTTAATGTAAGTATGTTTGGTTGGTGCTTTACCACCATCTGTATCAAATACTACTGATAAAGGCCACTTGATATTAACAAATGGAAATTTATTTCTAATGTAGTATATGATTTTAGGTATCTGTTGTCCGTCACCAGGTGCCCATAGGTCAAGACCATTGTATGGTTGTATAGTGATATTTAAATCTTGTTCATTAATAGTATTTGCAATAAGATAGCACAACATGGTACTATCAGCACCACCTGACATGGCAACTGCAACAGTTTTATCTTTAAACTTATCAACATCTTCAAAGATGTTTATAGTTCCAAAATTGTTCTTATACTCCATAATATAATCATATTGACCTATACAATTGGTAATGGTCGTTAATTAATGCCGAGGATTCTCTTAATTTATCTCGGTCTTGCCTTCAACTAGGTTTGTATTCAGCATAACAAGTTTTACCAGTTTCATTTCTGTATGCTCGTAAAATTTGTTTTCTGTTATCTTCACTCTTATATGAACAGTGAATCCACCCACTGTTAGGTTCGTCTAACTTGTGGTATTCCAAGATCATCTGGTCAAATTCTAGGTTTTCTGATATCCATTTACATAATTCAGCGTTAGACAATCCAAAGATTTCAAAATCCGCCGCCTCTGCTTTGGCGTGCTGTGAATTTTTGCTTGAGCCAATTGCCTCACATAACTCTACACTACGATACCCACTGGATACTGATACCACTTTGCCATAATGATCTCTTACTTTTTGTAGTACATTTTCACATAGTAGTTTTAACTTTTCAATCTGGTCTTCGTTAGGGTTATTATTAATACCCTTACGTTCAGCTGTTTGTGAAGCTGTTAATTCTTTTAAACTAAAATTATTACTTAATTTCATTTTATCCTCTCGTTATTTTTAATACTTTCTCTATCTGTGCCTTAATAATAGGACCTCTGTTAGGCCAATGTATGTAAGGTTCAGTTGTTTTCTGTAGATTGTATAAAAAAGGTAATATTATCTTCTCTAGTTCTTTAAATTTCGTTTTTGTGTCTTCGTCTGAAATTTCTTTTGTGATAGTATCCTTTTCTGCCACGATTTGCATTATTTCGTTCATCATGGACTTTATAGATGAAACGTCTGTCTTTACCTTAGCTATTTCTAAACTAGCGTCTTCCATTGGTTTTGTATCAACCACTGGTACTTCCTGTTTAGGCATAGATGATACAGGAGTCATTCCCCAATCATCGGTAAGGTCAAAACCTCTCATGTAATCTGGTAAATCTTTAGCCATTTATTTTTTCCCCTTTGCTTGTCTTTTTAGGTGTTTCTGTACAACATTTCTTGTTGCAATTTCTTTAGCTGATCTTTTTCCATATCTCTCAGCTAATGCACTAGTCGGATGTTTTTCTGCAATACGTGATAAGTTGTCTTTCCAACCACCATCGTTCTTCATATTGACACCCATTACACCACCGGATATATTTATGACTTGTGGTACTTGGATTATGTGCTTATTTTTACTTAAATACTCTTCCATTTCTGCAATGGTCATCATTTCTGTATATTCTTTTTTAGTTCTTTTATTTTTAAACGTGTATATTGGCACTTGCTAACCTTATTATTCTTTGTATTAATTCGCCTAGACCATTTTGTCTTTGCATTGTTAATAACTCTCTGATACCTAATGGTACAAAACTATCAACTGTTAACTCGGCAATTTCTGTTGCTTGTTCATTGTTAACAATATCGGTAACCACTTTGGCAGTACCTCTAGTTATATGAGCGTCACCATCAACTTTATATATCATTGTACCATCTTCTTGTTTACCACCAATTATCCATAACTTACTGGCACAACCTCGTATTCTATTCTCCTCTGTCTTAACCAAATCAGGTAAATCTTCTACCTCTTTTGCTTTGTCTACCAAGTATTGCAATCTATCGTGTCCTTCTAATGTTTTTAATAAATCACCTGACTCTTTAATCTTCTCTACTAATTTGCTCATCAAAATTCTTTTTTTGTTCGTTATTCATTATATTTTTACATTTACTACTGTCACCTAAACACTCAAAGAATTTATCCATTGCATTTAAAGTTGGTTCTTTTTTAGCACAACCAGTTAACACTAATAATATAATTAATACTCTTATCATTTATCCTTAAAATACTTATTCAATCTATCCGGTTCGTCTCTATGTTTGTTTTCTGGATCAAGACTATCTTTCTTTTCTGTAATCACCGGCCACTGTCTTGACCATTTATCGTTAAATGCAATCCACTTTTGTCCTTCTTCTTCCATGTCTGATAATATCGCTCCTTCAGGACACTCTGGCTCACATACTCCACAATCTATACACTCATCAGGATTAATTACTAACATATTCTCTCCTTCATAGAAACAATCTACAGGACAGACCTCAACGCAATCAGTGTGTTTACACATAATACACTTATCATTAACACTGTACGCCACTTATGCATTCTTCCTTTCATCATAATATTTTTTAAAACCTTTGTCTTCAAAATAAAATGCTATATCTTCAGCTGGTACTTGATCTGATACTATACAATCATATAGACTTTCATATGAATGTGGATGTGGCCAAGAATCACAAACTCTGTTATTTTTTTCTTTTCTTTTTCTTTTCATTTAGTATCCTTCCATAGTTAGGCCAACCAAATTTATCTGGAGACTCATCTGTATATCTCCAACGAATAACTCCTGTATCAGGATTTCTTTCATATATCTTTTCTTTCTTTTTGGCCATTAATCTTTCCCCTCAATACTAGTTCCTTTAAAAGGATCATTTTCTGTATCTCTTATAATTTCTTCCTCTGTCTTGTCTTGTGGTAATGAGTTGTCGCCTTGTATTGATAAATCTTTAAATGGTTCTTCTATTTCTATCTCTGCAACATTTTCATATGTTACCTTAATGTCTGATAATCCTTCTCTTAAAATCTTTTCTTCCTCTAGTGTGTAAGGTCTAATCTGTTTCTCGTCCATGTTTTATTTTCTTTCTATTATATATTTTTTTTGATTCAACTACTCTTGGTTTGTACTTTGGAGTTCTTACATCTTTAGCAATAGGGTTTGATTTCTTACCAAAAATTTCATTCCATCTTTTTCTATAAGTGTCATCTGATACTCTACTACGACCATCAAATTTAAATGTTGTCTTACTAGTTGTTCTACCATGCCTAGACATGTTCTACTCCTTTTTGAAACCACTCTGGAATAACAGCTGGTGCTTTCCATGTTGCAATATCTTTTTTAACTTCTATATAATATTTTCTATAAGAAGCTACCACATCACCATCTACTTTACATTCATCTGGCATAGCAGGTGTTGGTAATGTACCTATTTTATTTAGTGGTGCATTATCTGGTGGATTTTTCAAAAATTCATTTAGTCTATCAAAAGACTTATGGTTTACTTTTTTATTATATCTTAATTTATATTCATCGTTCAATGCGACAAAATGTAAATACAACCATCTATAATTAAATACTGACTCTCTCACCCATATAGCACTAGGGTGGTTTTTATGAGTTGATTTATATAATAGTTCATCATACTTTGGCATTATATTATTAGATACATCTAATTCTCTATGAGCTGTACATAATAATTGAGCAGACTCTAATATCATTTTAACAACATGTTTATCACACATCATCTTTGCTGATTTTTTAGGGTCTTGATCTAAACAAAATATATTCATAGTGTACCTTGTAAGTAGTTTAATAATAGAGATAAAGCAATTATGAAACCACCAACGGTTAATATTCCTAATACTAGTTTTAGTATTTCTTTTTTGTTTGGTTTAAACACCAGCCCACGATCCCCATAATATAGCAATCAACAGAGCAGGCACAACTATACTCAATGGCCAAAACTCTAATAAGTCTTTCCATCCTAATTTTTCTTGTCTTGCTTGTTTTCTAATGTCTCGTCTGATTTCCATAATCAAATCAAAAACTGGTTCGCCTTTTTGATGTTGTTGAAAGTCTAAACTATTTAAAAGCATTACCTGATTGTATGCCGACTTTAGCCTTTTTTTACTGATATTCACACTTACCTTTTCCATAATATAATCCCTTTCAGTTAATGTAAGTTCTTATTATATAAATCACTTCTATTGTATTTTCTACACAATTTAGTGAATACACCGTGCCAAAAATTCTTTGACCAATCTGTAGTAGAGTTCTTACATGCCTTTACAGCATTGTTTATAAGTCTTTCTACTTTGTATTTGTTATCGGTGATTCTATCTATGTCTATTCCTGTCATCATAATACTACTATACTCCATTTATTCGTTTTTGTCAAGCCTCGGGTTACCGTGATCCACTTTGATTTCTTTACAAACTGCCTCTATTCCTTCATCTAATACTCTGCTTACTTTACAATCATAACCAGTTATTTTTGATAAAGCTATGTCATTGGTTGTAGGCAAATCTTGAGCCGCCAATCCAACATCAACTGTTGTTTTTGTAAAGGTAATAGTCTTGTAAGTTTCGTATGTACTAGCACTAGTTCCAAGAAACCCAGGTAGGGTTCCACACCCATTCAATGTCACTAGTAATAATATTGCACTAATTATTTTTGTCATCTAAATTCACTATCTGGTTCAACTTCAACTTAATCTCATCTGGACTATCGCCAAAGTCTTTTACCACATTCTTATATCTTCTTAACTTCTTATTTCTCTTTTCTAATCTTCTTAATTTCTGTTCTAAATTTTCTCTTTTAGTTGATTGTGTTAATGATCTTTTCATTCTCCACTGACTTAATGATATGTTAGCCGCTATCAATAATAATACTGCTAATGGATCAAATACAAATATCAATACCATTATTACAATTCTAACTGCCTTATCCATATTTGCTTTTGCTTGTTCACCATATATTAATTCTGCAACATACTTAATAGGACCAACTTCAGCCTCTATCTTATCTTGTTCTAATGATAGACTTGCTTTTTTATTTGTTAACTCTGCAATCTTATCGGTTGCATTACTAATAGATTCATTTAAAGCATTTCTTTCTGGCTCTTGTTTCTTACGTTCTTTAAGACCTCTAGTCACGTATTCTTTATCAATGTAAACTTCTAAAGCTTTGTCTAATAAATTTAATGTCTTTTCTGCTCTTTCAATAATTAATTCTTCTTGTTTAATTTGATTATCTATTAATTCTAATTTTATATTATTACCAGAGGTTGGTTTAACTTGGTCTAGGTGTGCCTTTGATAAGAAACCAAAGATACCCATAGACGTTATGAATACTAATACAATAATTGCTGTGAATAGATATGCCTTTAATGTTTTAGGTATATCTGAGCGCCAGTTATGATACAACCATGAGGCGGCTACTAACTTACCCACTTCTAATGCCGTACCCATAGCAATAATCGGCGTCACTGCACCGGCAAATAGTGTTGCAAGACCTATAATAGAATAACCAGCGGCTATTACAGATATAGATATCGCACTTAAAAATGTTAGTATAATTAAAAACATATTAGTGTGTGTAAGACTCTCTTATTTTTTTGATAATTGATTTTACTTTCCAAAAATAATCTTCATCACTGGCATATGCGTCTAATGTTTCAATTAGTTCTAAACTATCTGCACCTGTGGCCAATAGTTCTCTGTACTTCTCATATGCACTATGATTGCTTAATGTGTTTATATAATGTAGAACACTATCACACTCGTGTTGGAATACTTTAACTCCCCATTTTTTAGGATTGTTTGAAGGCAACATGTGTGGCTCTTTTAAATCATATGTTCTAATACCAAATAGGTTTTTACCAACTCTAGCAAATCTACTATTTCCCCAACCCGACTCTAGAGCCGCCTGAGCTAATAGTAAATCTTTATCTACTTTGTTAACCGTTTTATCATAAAAATAGATATAGTCTACACATTGGTTAACATTATCTAAAAATTGTTGATTGTTTGTATGTTCAAAGTCAGGTTTAGTTGGCAATTCTGCCTGTGCCTGAATTTTATAATAGTTTAATGTGAATACACAAAATATAACTATTACCACGAACATTAAAGTTCTTGCTATTGTCTTTACTGTTTTCATATTTTCCTCGCAACGTAATCGTATCCTACCCACTCTTGTCCTTCTTCATCTGTAAATGGTTCTAATTTTACTTGATATAAAGATAATCCTTCTTTTAATTTGGTAACTTTACCAAATATAGTCTGTGCTTGTTTATCTGTAAAATTATCGTATACGTCTTTAGCCCAATTACCAGTATAATATACTCTTGATGTACCTGATAAGTTTGATGGTTTCTTTAACTGTTCTAATTGTATCAACGCCTCACCTATTCTGCCTTTAAGGTAAGGGTCAAGTTCTTTCACTTTTCTTCTAGTCGCTTCACTCATTATAAATCCAATCCTATTCTATTTAATTTTGCTCGGTAACTATAAAATAAGGCGTTATGGTTACCAGTATCGCCTTCGTTAACCATCTGATATAGATGGACCATTTCGTGTGCTAAAGTACATGCGAAATCTTTTTTAGTTTTATAGAAAGGCAACATATGGAGTTGGTGTTCTCTAGTACCACGTCTATCCCAATCATACGTAAGGACTTGTCCATATATCTTCTCTTTATTCTCTCTATCTCTAATCTGTTTTATGTAAATTTTGTTGAACGGAGATAATTTGTTGTCAAAAATTAGTTCATTAATCATATTGAAATACTTCTTAATATCTTTATAAGTTGTTTTATATTTTCTAGATTTTACTTTTGTTAAATCTGTTTCAATGATCCTTTTAGTCTTGGTAATTTTTGATCTTACTGATTTTCTTAACATGCCAATTGTTTCTCCTGTTTAAGTTAATCATTATATACAATCTTTATCAAGTGCTTTAGTGTTTTCCAATAACTTACATTTATACTCGTGATCTGCCTTTAATCTCAACTCTGTCATTACAGAGTCTAATATGTATGGCAAATGTTTCTGTATAACTGAAATCATTTCCAAAGCGTAAAGGTGTCCAAGTCTCTCTAGTTCACTTTCTAGTATAGCCTTGTTGTCAATGTCTGTTTTTTTAATAGTTTCTGATATAACATGGCCAATAACTGCCGTATTGTAGTCATCTGCTTTTGCTATATTCAATACTCCAAACCATAATATTAAGTTGGTTATCAGTACTGTCGCTATAAACTTTTTCATAATATAATATACCTTTCTTTTAATATATTTAGGATATACTAAACCACTATTAAAGTCAAGCGAAAAAAAAAGTTAAAAAGCGTGTAAAATAAGGGTTTTTCAAGGGTACGATCTGTCGCACCCTTAAAAAAGCGAGGTTTTAAGACAATAATTCTTTAAGAATCGATTTATTTGTCTGTTGCATAAAGTCATCATTCCAGTTAAAAGCGTCTTTAACTACGGTAGCCGTTAGTCCTTTATACATGTTGTTTAATTTTTGGTCTTTTATACCAATTAAAACATGAGCGTCTTTTTCGTGTAAAGATTCTAATAGACCTAAAAACATTTTCTCTTTTGCGAGTCTGTTAATAGTCTCATCAGCGCCTTTAACAAAACGCCATAGTTTTTTACTTGCATAAAAAAGACTTGTATGCTCTGTTCCTGCTGGAGCTTCATTTGCTATAAAAGGTGGTGTTCCTTCTGGCAAATCAAACTGTATGTTAGGATCAAAGGCAGCCTTAAGCAACTGTCTCATTGCTTGAGTATCATGTTTTTTAAGTACTGCAATCTTCTTTGGTTTATCCTTAGCATTGTTTATCAGTGTAAAGATTTCGTGTACTGTAGGTTCCGTAGAGCCCATAGTTCTTGACGCCGACATCATTGCTGGATTCATCTTTGGTTGTTCAGCCATAATTTATTTCTCCATATATATGTTAAAAGTCATTAACTTGTTCAATCAATGTCTTCATTTTATTTTTCATAAAGTAATTTAACAGGAGCGACCTGTCTTTAACTTTATAATTCTTGTAAGTATTTATAATACTCTTTTCTATGTCTTCTGGAATTTGAGATAAGTCTATTAGTCTCTTATTCCGTTCATAGTTCTTCTTAATTGCTGGGTCTATATCTAAATTGGTCTCTATGTTAGCCAACTCTTCCAATCTTTTCTTATTGATAGGTCTCTGTCTAACATCGCTATTTAAAAATATATCATCAGCACTTAATACGTTTGGTACTCCATCTGATCTGTCACCCTTAATAATTTGTTCGTGTAGAAATCGGATAGGGTCTTCCTGTTCACCAATATAACCTTTTAATATAGGACTGAATTGGTAAACATCACCATAATGATGTAGTTGAATAAAGTCTTTGTCACCTGATACTATTAGGTACATTGATTCCTCTCTCATCTTAATAAGACTAGCAATAATATCATCTGCCTCAGCATTATCAACATGCATAACCACATATGGAAAGTTATCTTCTAGTTCTTTCTTAATTGTGGCCATTATTGCAAATATATTATCCCAATCTGTATCTGAATCTGCTCTACCTTTTCGTCTACCATGTTTGTAGTGTGGAAATATTTTTCTACGCCAAGGATCGGCAGCGTCTGAGCATAGTACCATGTCACCATACTCGTCTTTAAATTTTATATTAAAACCTCTCAATGAATTTAAAACCATTTGTCTAACCATATCTAAATTAGGTTTAACTTCTGGTTTACCTCTAGTCTGTACCATTAAGTTAGATATCAATACTTGGTTTAAATCCACTAGTATCATAATATAAATGTTCCTATTAATAGTCCTATTATAATTCCTTCGCACCAAAATGCCCACCTATGTGAGCCTCTTGCTGTATGTTTGTTTATAAACTCTCTTGTCCAATCATTCATTATAGATAATCACTCCAATGTTTTTCTTTAACTAATTTACCTTTTTCTTTTGCTCTTAATCTTCTCTTTAATACTTTTATTCTATACTTGATACCATCAATGGTCGTATACATCCAACCACAATCAGATGGTTCAATTTGTTTTCTAAACCATTTAGTAGTATCTTCTAATGTCTTAATCTGATTCTTTAATTGTGCTTTTGTTGACATAAATCTCCGTTAAGTTGAACGGTGGCGATTGCTCGCCACCATTGTATATACTATATGTATATTAGTTTTTGTAAGCGAAAGGAGTACCGTACAGTTTAGTAATACCAGCAGCTATAATAGCTCTAGTAGGCATACCAACTCTGTAAGAAGTACCTTTTGCTGTTTTGTTGATATAGATCATATTACCTTGTGATCTTAATTTATCAACCATCGCTCTTGGCGATTTAAGGTCGTACACATTTCTCAAAGTCTTCCAAGAAACAGGCTCACCTTTATTCAAAAGATTTAATACCTTTTGAGTTTTTGATAACGCTGGTCTACCTGGACCAAACGCTTTTCTTATAGATTTAAACATAGTTTAATCTCCTTTATTATTAAATTTGCTATTTTACAACCTGCTAAGGCGATTACCGGAGTAATTCTGTGAAATTTATTTGTCATTGTCTTCATCTGGTTCAAAAAATTGATTGGCACCATTTGATAGGTCATCAACTTCTTCTTTAATCTCTTTACTAAACGGTCTAGTTGTAGATTTTGTTTCTGTTACCCTACTATAATCTATCTTGGCTGTTCTATGACCATTCTTTAATTGTTTTATATCAACTATCTTATCTGTTAACGTATGTGATGTATGTTTCATTCCAAAGTCTCTGTAGATCAAACCTCTTAACGTATCAACGACCATTGCTAGGTCTTTTGTAAATGTTACCCTATCTGTTTTAATTGCTATATCTAAAAAACTGTTTATTAAACCCATAACCATATCGTCTACTTTTGTTTCAATAAATTGTTTTGTTTGTTGTTTTTTAAGTTGTTCATTAAGTCTATTCTGTACTTTCTGGTGTTCAGATACACTTCCCTCTACATGCCGAACAATCTTATTTGTTGGAAATTGTATAATGTTATTTTTTTTATCGTCTTTATCCATTGTCTAGTATTTCGCCTTGGAAATTTACTTTTCCTTCTTCAACAAAATATTCTAACAATTGATTGTATCCACCGACTAACTGATCGTCAATCTTGACTTGTGGCATTGATTTAACTTTTTTACCAATATCTTTTAACAAGGCGCCAACAGACTCAAAATCTTCCATTTTCTTTTCTTCGTATTCAAGGCCAAGCTTTTTAATAAGTTCTTTGGCCTTGGTACAAAAATGGCAATTGTTTTTACTGTATATTACTATTTTGCTCATTCTCTGATTTCATTAAGTTATCATAAGCTATATCAGCTTTTTTCTTAACGTTGTAAGAGTCCACAGCTTCCTCAATTGTGAAGTTATACATTTTATTGTATTCACCCATTGGCAATCTTAAGCCAATCCAAGCTCTATAGTACCCTTGCTTAGTAATAGTGACATCTTTAGCAAAGATTTCATAACCTCTAACAGGTGTGTCTTTAATTAAGTTTACAATTGTAGACTCAACCTCTGATACCGTTGTCTTGTTATGAGTTTTGCCTAGTTCAGTTATGAATTGTTTACTAGACTTATTCATTTCACCTTTGATAATGTCGGCTAATTCTGCTTTCGCAATCATCATCCCTTTTTCTATTGCTAGATTAAGGTCTGGCGATACAGCTGTACCAACTCCAAAGATACACATTTTATCTTTGTCTTTACCAAACTTCGGTGTGTCACACGCTTTTGATTCAGAAAAATCTGCCATGTACCACTTCGGTACTTGGTTTAATACTTTGCCTTTCTCTGACTTCATTTGATATGTAGCTGAACAATTGGCAACCAATAGTCCTGCCACAATAACTCCTACGAGTTTCATTGTTGTTTTCATCATATATTATTTACCTCACTTTTTATAGAATACACCATTTCGCTCAATTTGTCAAGTCCCATTTGAATATGGTCCAAAAACTCACCAGCTGAAATTCCAGTGATTATTACAAATAAAAGTGATAAAATGATCAAGTTTTTAATCATTATTTTACCTTCCATTCACCGTCCTTGTTTAAACATGTCTTTCCGAACGATTTAAAGACATGATTTGGTCTACTATAGGCTCTACAGTACTCTGGTGTAGCTATATCTCTATAGTAAAATTGAGCAAACAGTTCCCAATAACTAGGTCCGTCTACTTTCTTCCTACCATCAGCACATTCAAGGGTTTCTTCTTTTATTATATTATCGCCTTGTTGCTTGATAGTAATTTTGACATAACAATATTGATCAGCGGCTTTTTTAGGTTCAATAGTCGTGATCTTATCGTAATAAACTTTTCCTTTTTCTTTTTCAACTCTTTCAATCTTCTCTAATACTGCAATTGTTTTATCTACAGTTGAAGATACCTCTACGTTTGATATTGGTACTACGTTACCAGATAGGTCATCGGTCACTCCTTCTACCTCTGATTTCGCAATATCAGTTAACATCAATATAGAAAAGGCCATAAATGTGACCATTAATAAATCTTTTTTAGTCATTACTTAACTTTCTGTTCCACTCCAGTGGTTGCATTAACGGTATCATTATATTTGGATCCGGAAATACTTTTTTGTTTAGTTTGTTAACTGCTATAGTTAAGTAAACTAATAAACCTATTATCATTAATTTAGCAATTATGTTTAGTTGCTTTGTCATTTTCTCCTAACTTTGTTAATGTATCATTAATTTCATATAACTCATCTTCCAAAGGTTTATCTTCAAATTTAAAAGATAGTTCTTCTTCAATTTCTACTTTTCTTTTTTTAAGATTATCTACTGTTGGATTATCCGTCATATTTTCCTTTATCATTTGCTACAAGTCTACATTGTGATTGAATATCTGCAATCATATTGTCTACTTCGGCGTCACGTACTTGTGACTTTGGTTGATTGTATTTCATGTCATATAATCTATCACTGACTTTTTTAATACCATCAATTTTTTTACATAGTTCACTTACTTTATGTATCATTGTTTTAACTCCACCCAACGTCCATCTGGTAATTGACAAGCAGTACCAAAAATTGTATTTCTGTTTACACCACCAACACCAATTAACGGCCATTGATTTGTTATATCCACTGTAGCGTCATAATCTTTACACTTGAATGGACCCTCTAGGTAAGATTTTGTCACTTTAATAATACCTGAATTTCCTGTTTTACTATTATACCAATTTGTATATGAAGAACCAACCGGACCATTGTTTAAATGGTCTACGAATACAGCATTGTGTACATCATAATCTGAATTGTACATAATTTCTGCACCAGCAAAGGCACCAACTAACGTACAACCAGCAACAACATAGGGATCAGTTGCTCCCATTTCAATACATGCACCGGTCGTTGTTGTAGCACCTAAAACTGCGCCTACTTGTGATCTATTTGTAGAGGCACAGTTTGTAAGTAATAATCCTAATATAATAACTAGTATAGTTCTCATTAGTCTTTCTTTTTGAACATAGTCCAAGGCCATTTTGTTTTCATTTCAGCCCATGACTTTTTTTGATATTCTTTTGTTTTATCAACTTCATTACTAATAAAATTAACAACTTTAGCAGGTGTTTCTGCAATAGCTGTACCAAACTCTTTTGGTGTAATTGTCTTCGTCTCATCACTTTTAGCTACACTCGCCATTGTCGCCGTCATAATAGCAAATATAGTTATCATCATCATTGTTCTCATCGTTTCCTTCCCATTGTTTTAAAATCAGATACGTCTACAACTTGATAACTGCCTTTGTTGTAAGCCACACTGATTGTCTTGCCTTCAGGCAATTTTACTTGTGGTAAAGTTCTCTTTACACAAGCGCCTGGTATTCTATCACTTGTTGGTATAGAATTTCTTTTGAAACCATTCATATCTAAAGTATAGTCAGGTAATTTAAAACCTGGCAATGAATCTTTAAACTCTTTAAATGATTTAAATTTCTTCATATGATTTTAACCAATATAATAACTTGTAAGATTATAATCCCAATTGGAAGTATAGTTCTAACTAATTCCATTGTATGGTTATATTCGTCAAGTTTTCTTTCTAGTTTACTTCTTTTACTCATCTTTATCTCCAAGGTCAGAAGCTTCATGTTCTCTTTTTTGTTGTGCCATTTTTTCTGCATAAGTCATTCCAAAAACCGTTTTATAAAAATGGTCTCTAGGATTTGTTGATCTATAGGCTATCTCTAAATTGGCAAAGTTAATATCAAGATTCTCATAATAAGATGGATTTGATATCTTTAACTCTTTATGATCTACACAAAATTTAATTCTATTTGTGAAGTAATCATTTTCTTTTGCGTCTTGGTCTTTTAATTTTGATAATGCAATGTCTTTTTGTTTGGCATCCTCAAATTCTTTGTATAAATTTTCTTTATCGTATCTAAAACTCATAGTATTCCTTTCATAATATAGTTTAAGTTAATAAGGGTACCATAAATCAATATAAATGGCAACCCTACAGAAATCGTTGAAAACACTGGGTTTTCTACTCCTGGAACACGCCAGGATACGCCAGGATCAAGATTTACAGCTGTATTGATAGTTCTACTCACCATTGAAATTCACTGTTCCCATAGGTAACCCATGTTTCTTTGATTCTTCACTATTCAAATATTTCTCTACGGCCTCTATGTCCGTCTCATATTCACTGATCTTCTTATTAATCAATTCAAGTGTTGGTTTGTAGATTAAGTTTTCTGGTAGACTCTTTTTAATCTCTTTTAAGTCTTCAAGTGGTCTATCTAAATCGTGTTGTAGTCCCATTATTTACCTCTTTCCATTTCTGCCTGTAAATTTAAAGATACATCAACATCTGATTCATCTTTAGTACCATATATTGCGTCTTTTAAATCATCAAGTGGTTTACTCATACACTCACCAGTTGCTGGATCAATAGTATCATCTTCTAAAGCATAACTATCTAGTTCAACATCACCGTTCTCAACTGCATTCTTTAAGCCGTCATATTCATCATATACTACTTTTGCAATAAATTCAGGTTTGTCACAATCTACATAATTAGCGTCTACTACATATGTTTCAACACCGTTTTTTGCGTCTGTTATTTCTTTACTTACTTTTGTGTGGTCTATTCCACCATTATCACTAAACAATTTATCAGCTTCATCTTTATCTTTAGCCAATACATCTTGTTCAATTAATAGTCTGTAATATGTTTTCTTTCTGTATAGGTTTTTACCTAAATCATCTTTATTCACATATACGTCTGTTTGTACTGTCGCCATAGCGTCCTCCTTTGTTAATCAGTAATCGGATCATGCGTAATAACTGACATCTGTTCCAATCTAGTCTTCGCATTCTCAATTGTTATTTCTTTTCTGTCGTCTTTATCCTCAGCCCATGAAACAGTTGGTGCTGTAGCGTCTTCACTACTCATTAATAATATTACATAATGAATCGCTTTTAATAAATCTTTTCTATTTCTACCATTTTTCTTACCATATCTTGCAAGATATTTAATGGCGTTTGCTTGGCAAAAATCCTTATCAATACCTACTGATCTTAATAAGTCTTGTACCTGGAAACCTTTTTCACCTGTAGCATTTGATACATAATGCTCTCCGTATGTAGATTTTACATATTCACTTATCTCTTTAATTATTTCATTTTCGTTATATTTCATTATTGTACCTTTCTCCATGCATATTTTGTATTTCTAACTTTACTTTTAGTAAGTTTAGGATTAAAATCCTTTCTTAATGATTGTCTGGCATACGCTTGACCATAATCGTTAAATAAATTCTTGTCACCTGTTGCTGTCTCACCAAATACATCTTCGTATGTTTGGTAATATTTCTTTTCACTAATTAATTGTACTTTAGTTGTTTTAGCAAAGTTTGTAGCTGTTTCTTTATAGTTCCAATCTAAAAACTTAACTATCTTTAATTTCATTGACTCTGTAAAATATTTCTTAAATTTATTAGGTACATTTCTGTATACAGTTTCATATGCATAAAAGAAATCTCCCTCATGTTCTGGATCCATATATTCTCTTAAATAACATACGTTAAACGTTTTACCGTTAACAACTTCGTTTAAAGGTTTCCCTTCAACAAATATAGATGGATCAGTATCCACAATTTTATCAGTTTTAGTACTCAATTTTATTTCCTCCCTTAGCTGAATAATCAGCGATTACATTTCCTGTTAATTTGTCAACATAACAATAAATTTTACTGTCATTATTAAAATCTTCAATAACTTCATCAATGTTATCTTCCGTAATACCAATTAAATTAATATTATCTACCATGATAATCATATTTTTTGCAACTGTTGAATTATAAACACCAGCTTTAAATTTTGCAAGTATTTTATCTACATTGCATTCTGCTGTGTTTTCTGCCCATTGTTTTACTTTTCCCATAGTGTTTCCTTTGTTTTATTGTTTAATCCTATCATAAAATTAGTCGTTTGGCAACTAGTTTTTTTCATCGGGCTTTCGTTCCTTTCGTTGTTAATACCCATGTTCACACAAAAAGGGAAATCTAAAACATTTCTAGAAAGCCCAAAGATTTCGGTTGCCTTTTTCGCTGTAAACATGTCTATATCCTATCAGTCCTGGCGAGAAAGTCAAGCACTTTTTTTACTTTTTTTACTAGTATTTACTTGTATTTGTTCTGGTTTTGTTCTATTTCCAGTGATCTTTGACCCATTGTTGATCTGATTCGTGTGGATTTGGTTTGCCGTGGAAAATGGCCACTTTTGATTTTGGCTTTCTTTCAAATGTCCACTCTGTCTTGTCTATTCTTGGTTTCTCTCTATCGTACCACTTGTATGAGAAAGTCCAATCGTCTGGCATTACTTTACAATGTGGAGTTGATCTTATATAATGGCTCATAACCTGTTGGTCTCCATGGTGTCTCATCATATTTGATTCGTCTTTTTTAAATGATGTCCATATATTTTCAGCTGTGACATTGTTGAATTTCATTATACTTGAATTGAATACAGTACTTTTAGGGTTGAAATCGTTAATAACACCAAAGGTATCTTCTTTACCAAATAATGCCATATCGTCTATGTTATCTAATATGACTACATCTAAATCAAGGTATAAACAAGTACCCTCTAACTTCGCCTCTGGACTGAACAGTGTGAGTTTATTCCACCAGCCCTCATATTGGTTAAACGGTAACCTTTTTACACCAATCTCAGCCGCCAGGGGGCCATCGCCTACTGAAGGTTGATCAGTATAACATGTAAATTTAAATGGTACGGAAAGGTTCCTTTTTACCATATTGTATAATATATTTACATAGTCTATACTATACTTGTTTCCCCAATATACACAAACTACGTTAACCAGTTCCATATTGCCCTTAATGCTATGATAAGATACATAAACTCCATTAATGCTCTAGGAATATCTTTATCTTTATAACCCATGTAAATCCATATAGTACAACTTGATATTGCAATTGACCAACCTAACCATTGTGTATTAGGATTAGCATTGCTAAGTACCCATGCACCAACCATGGCCAATATAAAACCTAACCATCGCCAGCCATCAATTTTTTTATAGTATCTTATTTTCATGTAAATGTTTTAAAAATTCATTTGCTAATTTCTCGTGGCCTTTTTTGTTAGGGTGATAATCGGTGTCTGATATTCTTTCTTCTTTTTCTAAACAATCATTTAACGACCATGTTCTTTTACCATATTTTGTATTTGACCACTTAAAATAATGTTTATCCATTAATTCATTATAACCTGTAGTAGATACTACTTCGGAATGTAAGTTCATATTTTTTATATTACCGTATAAAGGTGATTTATTTGTGGATAAAGGTAACATTTGAAACTGACAGTATGGTAATTTAAGTTGTTTGCATAAGTTTTGATAGGCATATTGATATCTTACTGACTTTAGAATCCAATAGCAAGGATCGCCTTTCCCACCACTACCACCAGCATGTAAATTACTAAACCAATTATCTCTTTTGTCTGCTCTTTTAACTTGTGTTCTTATTGACCAATCACGTCTTTGACTTCGTGTCCAGGCGGCTACAACTAAACCTATATGAGATAATTTTTTTGGCATAGTAAATTCATATTCTTTATCTATTAGATGTTGTCTAGATACAAAGGTTGTCGTTGTTCTATCAGATAATGATGGTTGAGTTAAAGATAAATTAGCTATAACTCCTCCTTTTTTATTATTTGAGGCAAACGTTGAATTTTCTTTTTCAGCTAAAGGGTGGGTAGTTAAGTAGTCTGATAAAGTACTATAAATTCTTTCATTTCCTGATCCACCAAGTGCTAGATTAACACATTGCATATTTAATTCATCAGCAACCAATTCAGGCCATCTAGGCCAATCACAAATCATATCAGGATGTATATCTGTATCAAAATATGGATCAGTAAAACTGCAACCACTAACTAATAATATTTTTTTCATGTAGATGTTTTAAAAATTGTTCTGCTAATTTCTCATGTCCTTGTTTGTTAGGGTGTACATCTTCATCTGATATTTTATCTTTTCTATTTAAACAATCACTTAACGTCCATGATTTTTCATTCCAATACTTATCACTGATTACATCACCAGGCCAACCTAAAAAATGTTTATTAATTAATTCATTATAACCTGTATTAAAAATACAATTTTTCATTTCTCTTTCCCAATATAACGTATCTTTACCTAACTCCTCTATTTTAAAATGTATATATGCTCTCCATAAAGATAACATTTGAAATTGTACATACGGTACATTAAGTTGTTTACATAAGTTTTGATAGGCATATTGATATCTTAATGACTTTAAAATCCAATAATAAAGATCGCCCTTATCATCATAATTAATATTTGTCCATAAATCTCTTTTGTCTACTCTTTTAACAAGTCTTCTTTCTGACCAATCACGTCTATGACCTTGTGACCAAGCAGCCACCACTAAACCTATATTACGTAAATCATTTGTCATAGTAAATTCATATTTTTTATCAAATAAATGCCTTTTTGATATAAAGGTTGTCTTTGCAAATCTAACAGATGGTTGAGTTAAGTAGTCTGATAAAGTACTATAAATTCTTTCATTTCCTGATCCACAAATTGCCAAATTAACACACTCCATATCTAGTTCATCAGCAACCAATTCAGGCCATTTAGGCCAATCACACACCATTTCTGGATGTATATCGCTATGAAAATCTGGATCAGTAAAACTACAGCCACCAACTAATAATATTTTTTTCATATAACAAATACCTTTTTAGATTGTTTAGATAAAACTTCACAAGCAGTTCCATTTTCCATTTCTTCTATTGTAAATTGGTTGTTCGCCAATAGTTTCATCCATTCGTTTACATTATTAATGGTAGGTTTTAATGGGTCATTTAAAAATGCCATATATCTTGTTGATACTGGCCATGCAACGTTTCTTGTATCACAAATTATAGGTATTCCTTCCAAAACTGCGTCAATAGCCGATAAACTCATATTGGTAACTAGACAGTGACAATCATCTAAATCTTCTTTTATATCTTTGTCCCACCATTCATTATCTGGTCTAGGTTTAAGTCTAACTCTTATGTCTCTATTGGTTAATTTTTTTATTTGTGCAACTATAGAATCTACCCAATCTCCTTGTGTCATACCATTAAGTTTGTAAGTTACCGTTTCAGAGGAAGGACAAATTAATATATGATCTCCTTCACCACCTTTCCAATTTTCAAATTTATGTGGTAAACCCTTTTTCTTTAATTCTAATAATCTATCTCCACCACCATTTAATGATCCTTCTACTGTATGTAAATTACCTCTCACAATTCTAAAATAAGTTTTATCATAATCATGTATTTTAGGGATAGGATATCTTGTAATTTGTTGAGTTAAATAACCAACATCAACATACCACCAATCTTGTTGATTTTTTTCTAGTTCAGTTATTTTTGATACGTTATCTCCACCTAAACCCCAAAAAAAATGGGTATCTAAACTTGTTTTTGCCCAGCCCTTTTCTATAGCAGGCCAAACTTCATGTGATAAACAATCAACTTTTTGCATTCTATGTGTAAAAATCATATTAATCTTTTATGTACCTCTCCACTATTTATTTCACTCATCTTCCATTGTGTATAGGCCATATCGTATAACCATTGTGTTCTATCTTTATCTGGTATTACAATTTCTTTTAATACATCTAAATTATGAAAGGTCACTGGCCAAGCATGTGATGTTTTTGATAGTGCAATAGTAGGTATACCCTCACACACTGTCTCTACCAATGCATTACTTGAATATGATATTGCTACTCTAGCATGGTCTAAATCTTTATATAAATCTGTACTAGATGACTTATTAAATCCTGTACCAACATTTTTACTAAAGATAATATTGTTTCTTACTTTTAGTTTTAATAGTTCTCTTAAATTAAATCTCAAAGGAAATCTAGGGTGTAATCTGACCATAATATCTTCAGCAGTATACTCTGAAATCTGTAATATAATATTCTTTACCCAATCAGTATAGTCACTATTTTTAGATACTAAATCATTTAAACTGGTGTCCATAGGATTTTGTAATAGTAATAATATATAATCACCATTTTTCTTCCATGGTTTTATCTCTATGTTTTGTTCTTTCTGTATCTGTAACCATCTATCTGGTTTACAACCTAAATTATTAAAATAACCTTTGTTGTAAGTATAACAATTCTTACCTACTCTATAATAATAATCTTTTTTGTCTATATCTAAATTCTGTCTAAATGTGGCTTGTTCTACAACCAATGTAGGTTTCTTTTGTTCTATAATCCATCTGTAAAAATCAGAGTGTATTATCTTCATTCTACCTAATATGTTTGTTTGAATATATGCGTCTGCTTGGTGTTTGTCTTTATCTTTCCACTCTATTAATTTAAAGTCTTCGTGTGTAGGGAAAACAAAACCAGCCTTGGTATTAAATGCACCTTTGATACCTATAATCATAAACCTACCTGTGTTGTTTGTTTATACATTTCAAGCCATTCATCTGCATAGTCTTGATTTTCGTAATCTTTGTACCAAGGTCCACCTAATGTAAAGTGTACATTTTTTGCATTTGGATTATAATCATATTCACCTACTAGCCAATTCCACTCTAAAGGTATATCACCTATCATATGTTCTCTTTCTAACCATTTGAATTGGTGTAGTTCTAAACCACTTGCTGTATTAACATATTCAGGTGTTAGTGCTGTACATTGTGTATTGTGAAATAACATTACACTAGACCAATTTTTACATGCATATGGTTGATTTTTAGTACCTCTAAATTTTATGTCTTGTTTTGATACGTAATCATGTTTACACACCATAACAGAATATTTGTATGTGGCATGATTATATAAATTGTATATATCGTCTCTAACCAACATGTCGCAATCCATAAAGATTGACCAGCCCTTATAGTTTGATAGATAAGGTACTAAAAATCTGGAAAATGCAAAGTCTGTTGATTGATTAGGTGCTCTTGCTCTTTTAAATTCTGGTAAATTGTTTAATGCTAATGGAGTTATTGCAACAGGACCACTTGCGTGTGACCTAATACTTTCAGCAAGTACATGATAAGCTGCTTGTTCGCCATAATCATATCCTATAAAGACATTAATCATAATCTACTTTCTTTACTTTTACCTAAAATCTTTCTTGCTCCCTTTGTATGGTCGTATATATTACCTAATACTGACCTTGCCTGTACATGACCTACTCTTCCATCTCCAAGATCGTGGTTAAGTACTCCATATTCGTTTTCAAATCTCTGTCTAACTATATCAAATATCCATGAATCATGTTGTTGATCTTCTTTAAAAATTAAATCATCATCGTACATTTTTCTCATTTCATAAGCAAATTGTTTTATAAACTGGTGTCTCATATTAAAATATATAAAACCACACTCACTATAAGTTGGTCTGTTAAGATAAGTTAACATACAATCGTCTCTATGTAAATGTTTCTTAACCCAATTAGTATCAATCTTTTTATAGAATACACTGTCTGCGTCTATAAACATAATACCATCATAATCTCTTGTCTTTATAATTGCCTCTGTATATGCATATACTTTATAACAAAATCTTACTGCGTCTTTTGTAAAACTTATAGGTATGTCTATTTTGTTTCTGTCTACAAATTTTTTAAGAGTTGGTATCTTTTTATACATATCAACATCTTCATTATATACTTCTAGTTCAAATGGCCACTTGTACGTTTTTTTGAATCTTCGGGCATATTTTTTGTAAAGATAATTGTTCCATGTACTAACGACTTTTATTTTCATGTCCAACCTTTTGTATATAATAACTATCAACAATATCAGATAAAGGGTTACCTACTTTTTCTGTATCTAATATTTGTTTCAAATCAATTTTAGTTTCTTTTAGAAAGGCCTCGTACATCATATCTTTGTCTGCGTTTCCCTTTCCCGTTGCGCCTTTCTTAACAACGCTCGGTACAACGATATCGTAATTATAATTTTTTTGTAATAGCCTAAATTTGAGGATCCCACAATTCTCAGCAATTTGAAAAAGACCTTGACCTTTAGAACCAAACGAGTAGCCCTCAATATAGATTTCTGGATTAGTTGATTCAAATAGGGGATTTGAAAAGAGTATATCAATAACAAAGTCTGATATGTTTTTGAATCTTTCAATCGGGTCGGTCCATTCTTTATGTTCATAACCAATAATGTTCTCACTTTGTTTACCTACCCACTTCTTTTTGGTAGTTAAGTAATAAAATTTCAATTCGCCATTGTTAACACATACGGCTGGACTTGTTAAAGAATAATCAATTCCAACTTTCGTGATCTGCTTCTTCTGGTATATCATTGTCTTCTTCCTGTTCAACTTCATATCCACAAAAAGGACATGTAAGAGGATCCAAATCGGATTTATCCTCGTCCCATTCTACAGTATATTTAGTCTGACAATTAGAACAATGTTTTGAAACTTTTTCCATTTATAGTTTGAATTTTTTAAATTGATTTTTGGTAACGTCTTGTTTTATTCCACCAACTACATAAGATTCAATTTCAGTTTCTTGTGGTGCATTTTGAGCTGATCTACTGTTTAACCAATGTTCAACCCACGGTAGTGAGTTTTGTTTCTGGTCATAAGCAGGAGATAACCCTATTGCTTTCATACGTCTATTAGCCATGTACTCTATAAATTGGTGTAATAACTTTTCTGATAAACCAATCATAGACCCTTTACTGAATAGGTATGTTGCCCAACGTTTCTCATCATGTACTGCGTCATCGTACATTTTGTAAACTTGTTTTTCACAATCTTTGATTACTTTATTCATTTCTTTATCGTTTTCGTAATCTGTCCAATTGTTAATAATTCTTTGAGACATTGCTAAATGTTGACTTTCATCCCTTGCAATAAAGGATATAATCTTAGCAGAGCCTTCTAATTTTTTAAGTTCACCAAATGCAAAACTACAAGCAAATGATACATAAAATCTCAAGCCTTCTAATATGTTTACTGATATCATAGCAAGGTACAATCGTTTCTTTAGTTCATACATATCTACCTTGTCTGGTGTTAAATGATATCTATGTCCCATTTCAATTAAATCATCATAAGTTTTAGTGACATGAGCTGCTCGTTCTTCTATCTTCTTGTCCTCTAAAATCATATCAAACACGTCTGCTGGGTTTGAATATAAGTTTTTAATAATGTATGTATATGATCTGCTGTGTATTGTTTCCATAAAATCCCATGCAACAATACAGCCTTCTAATTCTGGTAAAGATACAAATGGTAAAAATGCCAAACAAGGTCCTCTACCTTGTACACTATCTAACATAGTTTGATACTTTAAGTTAGATGTAAATATAAACTTTTGTCCTTCAGATAAATCCAAGTAATCATTTCTATCTTTCTGTAAAGATATTTCTTCAGGTCTCCAGAAATAACCTAACTGTTGTTGTGTTAACTTATCAAAAATAGGATATTTCATATTATCATATCTTTGTACAGACAGATCAGGTCCAAAAAACATTAACTGTTTTGTTGTATCTATTCCTTTTTGTTTATTAAAAACTGTTTTACTCATAAAATTTATTTATTATTTTAGATAGTGCAACTATCACAATCTTCCTCTTTGTCCTCCTCTTTAGGAGTTTCTTCAGGTGTAATAGGTGTATCGTAATCTATGGAGTGTTTAGGCTCTTCAATGTCTTTTTTACTATCGTATGTGTTCTGGTAGTATGATGTCTTCCAACCGTATTTATAAGTTGTTAACAAGTCTTGTGCCATAACAGATACAGGTACTTGATTGTCTTCGTAATTGTTTGGATTATAAGACCAGTTACCTGATATAGCCTGATCAAAGTACTTTTGCATTACTGCTACTATGTTTATATATCCCTCATTGTTAGGCATATCCCATAATAAAGTATAAAAATTCTTTAATTTATTATATTCTGGTACTATTTGTGTTAATGTGCCTTTCTTACTTTTCTTAATAGATAAGTGATCTCTAGGTGGTTCAATGCCGTTTGTAGCATTTGAAACCACACTAGAGGACTCGGAAGGCATTTGGGCTGATAGAGTACTATGTCGTAGCCCAAATTCTTTAATATCTGCTCGTAATTTGTCCCATTTCATTGATAGTTTACGTGTGACAATCTCGTCAACTTCTTTTTTATAAGTGTCTATTGGTAGTTTACCATCTGCGTATTTTGTTCTATGAAATAGATCACATTGTCCTTTTTCTTTTGCAAGATCATTACTTGCTTGTAATAAGTAAAATTGAAAGGCCTCTGTTAGTTTATCTACTTCTCTCCAAGCACCTTTTTGTTCGTATTTGTATCCTGTTTTTGCTAGATAATGTGCAAGTCCAATATAGCCAACACCTAATGATCTTCTTTGTTTAGTAGATATCTCGGCAGCTTTTACTGGATATTTTTGATGATCTATAATTTCTTCTAATGCTCTTACTGTAAGATCGCATAGTTCTTCCAGTTCATCTAATTGATTAATCTTACCTACATTTATTGCTGATAGAATACATAGTGCAATCTCTCCTGGACCATCTATATGTTGGATAGGAGTGGTAGGGAGTGTGATCTCTTGACATAGGTTACTCATAGTCACCGTATCTTTAAATGATGAGTGAGTATTACAATGGTCAATATTCATTATGTAAATACGACCTGTCTCTGCTCTTTCTTTTAATATATCAAAAATCAATTCTTGTGCTGATACTTTTATTTTACTAACACTTGTTTTTCTTTCTGCCTTTTCATAAAGGTCATCAAACTCTGGTTTTCCCCATGCTTCAACTAATTCTGGTACTTCATGTGGAGAAAATAATGTTATATCTTCTTCATTAATAAATCTTTCATAAAATAATTTAGATAGTTGTATAGAATAATCTAATTTTCTAACTCTGTTATCTTCCGTACCTTTATTATTTTTTAAAACTATAATATCTTCTATTTCTTGGTGCCAAATAGGGAAGTGAACAGTTGCCGAACCTCCACGTACTCCGTTTTGAGTACAACACTTAACCGTTGCTTCAAATTTTTTAAGGAAAGGAATAACTCCTGTATGTTGGACTTCTCCCCCTCGGATTCTTGCATTAATTCCTCGTATTCTACCTGCGTTGATACCGATACCGGCTCTTTGAGCAACGTAATTTCCAATAGCCATGTCACTACTGAATATGCTAGGTAAAGTATCGTCAACGTCAACAAGTACACAACTAGCATACTGCTTAATAGGAGTACGAACACCAGCCATAACAGGAGTTGGAATATTAATTTTAAAATTGGAAATAGCGTCATAATATTTTTTAACATACGTCATTCTCCTTGCTTTTGAATAGTTTTGAAAAAGAGTTGCAGCTATTAACATGTACATAAATTGAGGAGTTTCATATATTTCTCCACTTGATCTATCTTGTACTAGATACTTGTCTATAACTTGTCTTAAGCCTGCATATGTAAAGTTATTATCTTTTTCATGTGTAATCCAATTCTGCATTCTACTAAAATCTTTTTTATCATATTTTTTTAGAATTTCAGGATCGTATACACCTTGTTTAACACATTTTTGTACGTGATCGTAAATATGTGGATGATCCCATAATCTACCAATAACTGACTTTCTTAAACTGAATAATAATAGTCTAGCAGCCACATATTGGTAGTTAGGATTGTCTAGTGAGATTAAATCTGAAGCTGACTTTATTAAAATTTGTTGTATATCATTTGTAGTAATACCATCGTAAAATTGGAGACCACTATTCATTTCAACTTGTGAGGCTGATACACCTTTTATATCTTCACAAGCATACTCAACCATTTCATGTATCTTATCAATATTAAGAGGTTCACTTCCTCTTCCATTTCTTTTGGTCACATTTATTTTATCTATCATTTTATTTTTTTCCAGTGGTTAAGTTTAGTGAGAGCACTCAATTTGGAATAAGTGTTCGTCTTTATTATATCTGTAATTTTGTTTTTTGTCAAGCCACCAATGATCATATCATTAACATCTTTAAATTGTAAGTCTTCAGGCCATATAACAATGTTGAAATCTTTCTCAACTATTTTATACATACGATTTATAATTTCTTTGTTTCTTGGCTCGTTGTCAAATATATATGTTATTTTATCATTTGGTATTTTATTATTTAATGATAAATCTGCACCGGCAGCTGCGATACAATTGCCTATGAATAATGAATCAAATGGACCCTCAACTATATATACATGATCTTGAAAATTTATACGTTCTAATCCAAAAACTTTTTGTTTGTTTTCGTTTAGTTTTATTGTTAAGTATTTAGGAATATCGTGTCCTAAACTACGACCTTGAAATGCAAATAACTCACCAGTTGTATCGTAAAAAGGAATAATGATCCTATTGTGATCCTTTTGAGTTTTATATGTGTTTGGTTTAACTTTGTTAACTAATTTTTGAAATTCATCTGTATAATATAACTTATCAAAAAATTCTTCAGGTAATTTTCTGTTAATACAATACTTTTTTGCCACGTGTTCATCATCTAATTCTTTAATTGTTTTTAATCCTTCTAATATATTAATTTTAAATACAGGTTTTTCAAATTTCCAATCTGGTTTAGGTGTAGATGGTGCTGACCCTTTATATCTTTCTAATAGATATTCTTTGTGTAGTTTAGGGTCTACAAATTTTAAGAAGTTTGTAAAGTTTTGCCCTTGGCCACAATTATGGCATTTAAAAAACATATCATTTTTAACTCTATAAAAATATGCTCTTGCTTTGTTTTTAGATTTTTTAGAATCACCACAATGAGGACAACGGAAGTTAAACAGATAGTCTGTTTTCTGTTTAAACTGTTGCAACCTACCCGATAGTTGATTAATAAACTTTAGATCAATATAAGACGACATAGTAAAGATTACTATACACCATTACTATGAAATTGTCAAGCTTAATTGAAAAATGAAAAGTATGGTAACATACCCTTTTTGGATACCATTAAAACCGTTAAAAACTCTACGGCAATAAAAGCACCTATGATAATCCATTTGTACTTTTCTAACAGACTAATTCTACCTCTAAATTCGGTTTTTATACCAACTATGTCTTCCCTTAACCTTTTTTCGGTTTCTTCTATCTGTTCTTTAAGTTCTCTCTCTATACTTAACGTTTCACTAGCTCTTATTTTTAGTTTGGAAAAGATAACATCATCTATTTTTTCCTGGTGTTCTATCTTTTCCTCGTGTACGGCCAACATAGATTTGATATTACCAGATACCTCTGTTAATTTATCAATAGCTACGTCAATACGGTTTTGTAATTGATTAACCTGTTGTACGTCTTTGGTTAACTCTGCTAATTGTACGTGTATTTCTGTATGATTATCGTCTGCCATAATGTCTTTTGTTTATCAATATTTATAATAGTTTCAGTTTCACATGCTTTTAAATTTTGTGTACATGTCCACAATAAACACCAACATAAAAAAAACTTTATGAAGGTCCAGAATATCTTTTTTATCAGACAGCCTCCTAGATTGTGTAGATAGATACCAAATTAGATTTGCCCTTAACTTTGACCATATCTAATTTTTTCCAATCAAACTTTGATCTAATCATTCTGTATGTATCATAACCTACGATTAATGTTGCGTCATAATCTTTGCTCACGCCCTCTAATCTACTTGCTAGATTAACGGCGTCACCTAATACTGAATAATCAAACCTTTGATCGGAACCCATATTACCAACTACAGCAGGACCTGAATTTATTCCTATACCGATGTTGATCTTGATACCTGTACCAAAACTTTCACTGTCATTTAACTCTTTTAATTTATCAATCATTTCACATGCTGAATTTACTGCAAGTGTTCTATGATTGTGTTGTTGTATTGGAGCATTCCAAAATGCCATAATACAATCGCCCATGTACTTATCAATAGTACCACCATTTTTCATTATGATGTTTGTCATGGGTGTTAGAAATTTATTTATTACAACTGTTAGACCTTGTGGATCAGATTGAAATCTTTCTGAAATAGGAGTAAATCCTCTTATGTCACAAAATAAAAAAGTCATATCTCTTGTATCACCACCTAATTTTAAAAGTTCAGGATTTTTCTGCAACTTCTTAACCATATCTGGTGCTAGGTAATGTTCAAATTGTTTTTTGATTTGTAATTTTAATCTATTCTCTCTTGCAAAGTTATTGTATATCAAGTGTGCCCATACTATACTTCCTATTATTGCAATTGATGACCAATCTGTAAGTATCATATGTTTTTGCCATAGATAACCACTTGCAATTGTTAAATCAAAATAAAAACCGACTAAAATTGCGGCTGACCAAAATAAGCCAACTCTAGGTAAAACTATTAAAAAGAAACCTAATGCTATTATTAAAACAATCCATTCTGCCATAGGCGCCCAATCAGGCCTACTAATAAACTTACCAGACAATAATGTTTCTGTAGATAAAGCCATTATCTCGTGTGTGTTCTTTAGACCATTAGGTGTTAATACAAATGTTGAACCATCAAAAGTTGCACCTATGAATACAATCTTACCTTTCATAGATGACCAATCTTTATCTGTATAATCTACTCTAGGTATTCTATGTCTAAAATCAATCCATATATCATCTTGTTTAGGTATAGGAAACTTTATTATCTGCAAAATCTTTTCCGGCACGGAATTATCCAAGGATAATTTTCGTATAACAGAGTCAACACTTAGCTCCACTTCCACGTTAGCGATAGCTAGAGATTTCCTTTCTATACTCTTTAAGTTCTTTGCTGTGTTTGTTTCAGTTAGAATAACTGGATACTTTGAGATCATCTTCAAAAACATTTCATCACCACCTAGCCTATCTTTGTGAACAAATACTACGTTCAGAAATACTAGAGCTGCACCATTTTTATATGCATTGATAATAGTACGACCTAGTATGTCTCTCTTCCATGGCCACTGACCTTGTTTCTCTAATGCTTTATTTGATATGTCTAATAACACCAAACTTTTAGATTGATAATTGTCACCTAATTTTTGATATAGATCAAAGGTTTTTAACTGTAGAGTTTGTAAAGGTACTGGATTATATAACTTTAATCCTAATAGTATTAATACACTTACTATTACTGCCCATATGGAAGTAAATTTAGTCATGTTAATATTTAGTCTGTCTGTATAATAGTGATTTCGTTTTGACTTGTACTATTACCTACATCAAGGTGTTGTGCCTCTTTGTCTTGTAATATTTGTATGTCTGCTTCTTTACTTGTTTCTGTTTTGATGTATGCTCTATGATTATCATTGTATCTATTTAAGATAGTGTAATCTCCACTTGTACTTGCTGTTGCGTCATGGTCATTGTCTAATGTTGATACTCTACCTGTACCAGTTGTTGATGAAGTAGCACCTGTGACACCATCTGTTGTAGTTAAAGTTTGGGTTACATCTCCAGTAGTATAGTTTAATGTTTCACCACTAGCAGTTACCTCTGTTTCATTTCCTTCATTATCAACCCATTCTGTACCACAAGATTGATTAGCATTGTCCCAATAGTAACCATATTTTAAGCATTGTTCTTCATCATAACTTGCTAATAATAATTCTAATTCTGCGTCTATATCATAGTCATCTTCATAAGAATATTCATCTTCCCAATTACTCTCATCTGATTCATTATTGTAATCGTAGCCTGTGTACCACCAATCGTATAATGCGTCCCAATATGTATCATAATCTGCCCACTCCCAATCTGTTATATACTTTTTCTTTAAGTCTTTCATCTTCCAAGGTTTAGGTTGGTCATCACACATCTTATAGTTTGGCCATGATCCACACCAACCATATAGTTTACCAAATATCTTTTTAGATTCTTTAGTCCAACTATCATTGGTTACCTTTAAAGTCCAATCATCTTTATACCAATCGTTTAAGTAATCAACATAGTCTTGGTTGCACCAATAGTCTTCGTAACCATTGTACTCACAATAGTTTTGTACTGTTAATGTTGGAGGACCACCTGCGTTTTTGTATTCGGTATTATTATAGTAGTCATCGTCC
>Ga0208275_1000003_pt1 | contig 43925 bp, 35 predicted proteins | sample ETNtaG_FD_185757 | JGI IMG/M metagenome (GOLD analysis project Ga0208275, IMG submission 185757) | Marine microbial and viral communities from oxygen minimum zone, Eastern Pacific Ocean - ETNP201306PF49B (SPAdes) (version 2) | ecosystem: Environmental > Aquatic > Marine > Oceanic ... | reverse complement strand
GAATGGCACAAGAAGGCGGCGGTGGGCCCTCTCCAATACGAGAAGAATTAGAAGCAATTCGTGGTGAGTTTGGTGATATCGCATCAAATGAAGGTAAAGCAGTTGCAGCTTCATTACAGCAAGTCCAAAGTCAGTCACAAGATCTAGGTGGTACTGGGCTTAAGCTGTCTCAAGTTTACGGCCATGGACCTGAGGGCGTTGCTGCCGCAATGAAAGATGTCCATGAGCTAGCAACTGCCATGGGACCTGCATTGTCTGGTTTGACCGATGTTATAGCTAAGTCAGGCGTTGAGCTTTCAATGTACCGCAAAGGCTTGGGAATGACAGCTGATCAACAAGCTGTTATGCTTAAGCAGGCTTCATTTGCCGGCAAAGACCCTGTCGAGGAGATGAATAAATTCGCTTCGATGGCGATTAACATGGGTGAGCAATTTGGAGTCAATGCTAAGGTTGTTGGTAAGTCAATGGCTACAATGGCTGCAGATGTAGCGAACTTTGGTACTTTAAGTGCCAAGGAATTAGGTAAAGCAGCCATCTATGCTAGTAAGTTAGGAATTGAAGCAAAAGAACTCCAGGGTGTCATCAGTAAATTTGACAATTTTGAAGACGCCGCCAAGGGAGCCGGCGAAATGGCACAAGCGTTCGGAATGAATGTTGATGCGATGGAGTTAATGAACGCAGAAAACCCAGCTGAACGACTCTCAATGCTCCAGAAAGCTTTCAAGGAGACAGGTAGATCAGTTGAGGACATGAGTCGTCAAGAATTAAAGATGTTAGCTAGTCAGGCCGGACTTTCTGAAGAAGCTGCCCGTACAGCATTCAGCCAGAAAGGCATGGCTATGAGCTATGACGAAGTCTCAAAGGGCGGGGACAAAGCTGAAAAGAAGCAGCTTTCTCAAGCTGAGGCAATGGATAAACTTGCCGGTTCGATCCAGAAGATGACCAAGGGTGGCGGCGGCGGCGGTTTTAAAGGATTCTTTGACGCATTTTTACAAGGTTTTGGCGACGGGATCAAGAAGAGTAAAGAATTCCGGGCTGTAATGAAGAACATTCGCAAGTCCTTGAAAGTCGTATTTCAGGCCGGTAAGAAAATCGGCAAGATGTTCATGAAAATGTTTCCCGGGATGCAACAATTCATGAAGGGCCTGAAGAACCTATTCAGTCCAAAAAAATTCAAGTCTATGATGGGAGATGTTACAAAGGTCTTTAAGAAGTTTTTCGGTGATCTCAAGAAGGATCCTAAAAAGGCTACAGAGACTTTCATTAAGGGTATCAAGAAGGCATTCGGGAAGTTTTTCGGAAAGCAGGGCGGTGCTGCGAAAGATGTCAAAGAGGGCGGGATGAAGATCATGAAGGCTGTCAAAGGCATTATGCTAGGCCTCCTGTCTGTTGCCCTTAAGGGATTGACCAATCTGATTAAAAAGATTACAGATGGCATCAAGAATCCTAAGCCGATCAAGTCTGGTCTCGGAGCGATGTTTTCATCCCTCTTTAAAGAGGTCGGTGCTTTACTAGGGGCCTTAGTGCCTCCGCTTCTCAAGGCGCTCGGTGGATTGATGAAGACACTATTCATCAAATTCAAGCCAATGTTGATGAAAGTCGGTACGGTTCTGGTGATTGCCGCACTTTCAAAGATGATGTTGGTTGCAGTATTATCAGCTCTTAAGGGTGCTGTGATGGGCAAGCTCGCAGGAATGTTAGCCAAGGGTTTTGGAAAAATGTTTGGCGGTATGGCAAAGTCCGGACCGGCGATGAAGAAGGCCTCGGGTATGGGCAAGCAAATGGGCAAAGCCGGCGGTATGGGAAAAGGTCTGTCAGGATTCATAAAGGGCATGGGCGCTGTCAGCATTGGTTCTATCTTAAAGGCTGCACTCAAGATGTCAATTCTTGCCCTAACGTTTATTCCAGTAATACAGATATTTGCCTATGCTGCAAAGGAAGCCTATGAAGTAATTAAGACGACAGGACCAGCTAAAGTTGCAGCCGGTATGCTTGCTCTTGCAATAGCGGTTGGTGCTGCTGTTGTAATGGCGAAAGCCGGTCAACAAATAAATGCCGGCGGATCTATAAAAGCTATGATTGGTTTAGCTGCTGGCGCTATCATGCTTTCTGTTGGTGGTGTTGCTTTTGCAATCGCCCTTAAAACTGTTGCACCAGAATTTGCAGGTGTCCCATGGAAGATGATCCCTGGTGCTATGCTTGGAATGGCCGTTGCTGCAATTGCTGCTGTTGCTTTGGCGATGGCAGGTTCTAAAATTGGCGCCGGTGGCGCCATGAAGGCCATTATAGGCCTAGGCGCCGGCGCCTTAATGCTCTTAGGTGGTGGATTAGCTTTTGCGCTGGCATTAAAAATAGTTGGTTCCGCCATGGATTCTGTTGATGGTCCAAAAGCTGCCATGGGAATGTTTATGCTTGCAGTAGCAGCTGGAGGAGCCGTCTTGCTCGCTAAAGCAGGTATTTTCATGCAGCCTCCTGTAATGCTAGCGGCAGCGCAGGGCCTTCTTGCGGGTGCTGCAATGCTCGTTGTTGGTGCCCTGGCCTTCTCCCTTGCATTAAGGGCGGTCACTGCAATAATGCCAAAAGATATCAAACCCACAGCCCAAGGGTTTGCAATGTTGGTCATCGCCGCAGGAGGAGCTGTTTTAATGGCTATGGCTGCTGCTGCATTGATCCCAGTCATGGGTTTTGGTATAGTTGGTATGATCTTGGGCGCTGTATTTCTCGGGGTTGCCTCGAGTAGCTTTGCTTCGGCGTTGATCGAATTCGGAGACAAAGTAGCACCCAAGATTAATATCAAATCAGGTATGGCAATGCTAACAATGGCTGCAGTGCTCGCCATGATGATTCCAGCAGCCCTTGCTGCAACACTCATAATACCTTTTGCGGCGTACGGCATAATAGGTACTGTTTTAGCAGCTGGTTTTCTCATGACAATTAATAAAGTCTTGATGGGCCCAATGACTGAATTTGCATCAATGAAAATTGACGGTAAAAAGTTGCAATCACTATCTTTGGGACTGATATACGCTATGGGCGCACTTGGATCTGTTGCTCTTGCCACACTTTTATTAATTCCTTTCTCTTTGCCCTTAATTGGTGACTGGCTTATGAATACAGGTCTTGCCACAGTCGCAAAGTTTATGGGTATGATGGTTGATACGCTAGCACCTGCCCTAACAAATTTTGCAAAGGTAAAAGTTGCCCCGGGCATGAAGGAAAAGGTGGCAATGATAAACGGCGCCGTCGACGGTGTTGCTAAGTTAGGCGATGTTGCAATGGGAATTGCAGCGATCGATGCCGCAGCTGTCACTAAGGGCGCATCTTCAGGCGGCGTTATTACAGCTGTCACGAAATTTATGGACGTGCTCATTTGTGGCATGACCAAGATGATTGAGACAATGATTACATTGGCATCAGGAATACCAGAGGGTAAGCTGGCCGCTGTGGAAGCAGTTGCTGCCATTATAGGCGCTATCGGCAAGCTCATTGGGGCTATTATGCCACCTGTTACAGATCTTGCAAAAACCATGTTAGAGGGAGTAACATCAGGCGGAGGATGGTTCTCGAAGAAGAAAGTTGACACTTCAAAATTTGAGACTATGATGAGCAGTGTTGGCTCTTTAATTACGGGAATAATGACCGCGATGAAGGAGTCGATCGTCGGAATGGTAAAAACTGTACTAAATATGGAAGTCCCTCAGGGGCCAGGAGTTACAGAGAAAGTCAAGCTCATCGGTGATGCGATCGATATCGTAACTAAGATGATGGATCCCATGGTGAAGATCCTAGGAATGATAGATAAGCAGGAGAAAAAGAAGGGTTTCTTTGCAAAAATAGCCGACTCGATAAAAGGAACTGATCCCGCTGAGTCTATGATGGGTAAACTAAGAACCATAATGGATGCCCTAGTACCGATGGTAGCAAATAACTTGCCTAGAATTGTAAGGGGCGTCATCGCAGCAGCAGACGCCGCCGGCGATCCCAAAGAAGCAGCTCCTAAGATGAAGATTGTGGCTACTGCTATGGAGATCATGGGCAAAATGACGGGTATGCTCTTTAAGACACTAGAGCTAATTAAAGGAAGCGGCAAGAAGCCAAACCTCAAGGCACTTGAATTTCTGTTTGGTCCAAAAAACAAACCACAAGAATCAGTTGTTTATAAGATCGCAGACGCATCAGGCGAAGCAATCAAAGCTATTGTTGTAAAGATACGAGAAGCTACTAAGGGTCTCAATATTGAAGCAGCCAAGCCTGGTATGGAACTGGTAGCATCAGCAATTGCTGCAGTAGGTGCTTTTGCAGGAGCTATTATTGATGTAATGAAGATTGCTATGCCCAAAGGTGGTGGAATCAAGGCAACCAAAAAAGCTCTGCCAGTTGTACTCAAGGTAATAAAAGAGATTTCTGCGTCTATGGCAAAGCATTTACCAGAAGTGATTAACCCTATTATAGCAGTTGCCCAAAAAGTTGGAGCCAGCAAAGGCGCAGCGAAGGGTATGGATGTAGTTGCCAAAGCTATTGGTGCAGTAGGTTCTTTTGCAGGAGCTATTAGTGATGTAATGGGACTAGTGCCTGCCAACGCAAAGAATCCTAAAAATGCTCAGCGTCTTAAGGATGTGCTAAAGATTGTTGAGAAGATCGCGGGTGCCCTTAAGACAAATTTACCCATTGTGTTGCAGCCTCTTTTTGATGCAATTAACACAGTTAAACAGAAAAATATAAAAAAGAAGCACGTTGAAATTCTTGCAACAATGATGGAGGCTATCGGCTCCTTTGCCGGCGCCATGAAGGATATCATGAGCATTATGCCCGAGCCTCCAAAGGATGCAAAAAAGCAAGGAGGCAAAACAAAATCCCTCATGGAGTACGTCACAGAAATCGCCACAGCAGCTTCTTCGGGTATGGGGACACTTATCACGGGTCTCATGACTGTACTCAGTACGGATTTGGGTGCTGTGTATAAGAAGCGACATTCCCTTAAGGCACTAGGACTCATGTTTAAAGCCTTAGGCGATTTCGCTTCAGCGGTGTCGACAATGAAAGGCTTGGGTGGATCTGCAGGTATTGCAGGTGTTAAGCCTCTTGTTACGGGAATGGGGGATCTATTTAAGCCGGGGGGCCCAGGAACTGAAGCAATTGCTAATATCGCTAAGGGGCTAGCCAAACTAAAGCCAGGAGATCTAAAGAAGGCATCGAGTCACATGAGAATCTTTAAGACTGCAGTTACTAAGAGCATTGTTCCTGCAATGACAGCTTTTTCTGAAATGGATACAATTACTGCAGAAAAAGTCAGCGCGATTGGCGACGGTGTTACTGCAGCGGCTCAATGGTTTAATGAACTCTACAAGGGAGATATTAAAGGCGTTGTTGAGTTAGCTAAAGTACTTGCCAAACCAGGTAAGAATACAATGACAGTCAAAACAGAGACACCTCAAATTAAAGCAACATTTGTTGTAAACATTAATGCAGAGCAGTTTGCAGAAAAGTTAGCAGCTACCGGTAAGGTTATCGCCTCTGGTGGAGATAAGTAATGTCCAACAAGAAAAAAGATCATAAATACGACGGTGAAACATATGAAAAGATTATTAAATCTTCTATGCATGAAGGCAGTATGGCACATTTTGCCTCAAAGCTAATTGAAAACTTTAATGATGACCAAAAAGAAGATACACTTAACAAGATAAAAGGCTTTTCTAGTGTAGTTGATCGACTCAAATACTTACTAGAGTTATCAGAAGAGGAGGATTCGAATGGCGGACAAGACGAATGATACAAATTCAGACATAGAAGAAACTCCCACCAAGCTTTATAAGCCCGGCTACAATAAGGATGGCTCTAAGGACGGTGATTTAGTTAAAATCGGTGTCCACGATATTTCAAAAGACGCAAAAAAAACCATTGGTGACTTTATGTCACGTGTGACAAAAGGGAAAGCAGGTTCAGCTGGTAAGCCCAATGTATTTACAATAGATGCAGGTGAAATCAAAGATGTTGCATTGACAGATCCGTCAACAGGATTACCTGCAGCTCAAACAAGCAATGATAGTGATGGAGCATCAATTGACGCTATTAAGAATACCGGTACTACCCTAGGAAGCTTTATCAATACAGTTGATGAGCAAGGAAAAGCAAACTTCAATACGTTAAGTACAGGCGACTTTAATAATGCTGAAGATGTTCCTGGTTTAGCAACCAAAGAAGACAAGAATGGCCAAAAATTTGGTCATACTGTTCTTTCTGAAATTGAGCATATTCCTGCACCTTCGGATCGATTGGGTGCACCACCAACATATGAGCCTGCAGGCTCTGAAATTCAAAAAAAGATTTCAGCAGTTTTAAAGTCAAATCGATTTAATCCATCACCAAAGTCAACACCAATGATGGCAGATAATAAAAATCTTAGTATGGGCTGGACAAAGCAAACAGAGCTGGGTGTCTATAAACAAGATCAGCCACTTGTTTCTTTAAAAAAATTATCAAAAGTTGGTCATCAAATGGTTGTTGCAGGTACAGGACACGCTGCTGACACTGAGAGCATGATCATCGCCGGCATATTACCGACGCTGGAGCAAATCACAGGCCTTCAAATGCTAGATAGTCAGGATCTTCGACCTCGCAAAATGCCGGCAGCATCTAGCATAACAGAAAATAAAGGTGAACTCGCCACCGGTGAAAGTGTCAACTCTTCGCATGGACACCTAACATCACCTATTGAGCCTTTCGCAGAAGCACTACCTGTGGGTATGTTTGTTAATACAGTTGCAGGTATTGCAATTGTTGTTTTAGCTGCAAAAGGTTTGAGTGAGCTGCTAATGCTTTTTAAGCCAGAAGGGTCTGGAGGCTCTACACTTAAGCCTAGCGAACCCTATAATATGAAAAAAGGTCGACATGCTAAAATAAAAGGCGCACCCGGCGGCATGTTGTGGGATCTTTTAAATGTTCCAACTGTTGAGTATCCATTTGATGAATGTATGTTTTTAGGGATCTTGTCGTTTTATGGAATTACTAGTTTGCCCACAGACAAAGCTTTCGATTTATCAGCACTAATTGAAAATGCTAAAATAGTTGCAGGTTCTCCAGGTTACTATGGAATTATTACGAGAAATGTTATTCGAGATGTAGACGATATTGCTAACGCAGTTTCTAATATACCATTTGGACCTGATGCGCTTATACAAATATTCAATATTGTTGAAGCACTTACTAATTCTGCAACATGGCGATTTTTAATGCAAATGGCAAAGCTAGGCAACCAAATTCGTATGGGGACTGAGGGACACCCTCGTCTCGAAACTATTGATGTTGATATGCTTAAAGAAAATGCTACAACTCGTGTAAAGATGGGTCGTATTGTAAATACTGAAGAGATTGCATGGTCACCAGGATCATCACGACCAGGTCGAATGGCATGGCGACACGGATCCTCACCGGCAAGATATCTATTGCCTTCTTCTTTCATTAGGGCTGCTACATCTGTAGGTGCTCAACATGCAAACATCTTGGAATCATCTCTTACTACATCACCAGATGGTGCACCATCATGGGACGATACTACAGGTATAACTTCTATTGGCGACGGTACTAGCTTTGAAGGTGATGCAACACCTACAACGCCGGGAAGACTTTCAAAAGAATACGTTCAGTGGATTGAGGATTCTCTAGAAGCAGAGTATATGCCATTTTATTTTCATGACTTAAGAACAAATGAGATTATATCTTTTCATGCATTTCTAGGAAGCTACTCAGACGGATTTAGTACAGACTATACTAGTACAGCTGGTTATGGTCGCTCTGATGAGGTCAAAATCTACAATAAAACAAATCGAGATATTAGTTTTGACTTTACAGTCGCAGCAACTTCGCCAGAAGACTTAGATGTAATGTATTGGAATATTAATAAGATGGTTTCAATGTGTTATCCTCAATGGTCTCGGGGTAGAGTTATGACAAATGGCGATGATAAGTTTATTCAACCATTTTCACAAATTCCTACAGCCTCACCTATGATACGTGTTAGATTGGGTGACATGCTTAAGTCAAATTATTCTAAATTTGGCTTGCAAAGAGCATTTGGTTTAGGTAACTCCTCTGAAGAGTTCAACTTAGATCAAGCAACTGAAAATCAAAAAGCAGAAAATTTAAAGGCGGCCAAGACCGCTGCCATTGAAGTAAAAAAGATTGTTCGCGCAAAAACCAAATTTGGTTCAAGTCCAGCACCTTCAGGCCCTGCAATTGCAGGATTTAATTTAGGCGGAGCTAAAGAAGAGCCCGGCTTTGGTTATGCTGTAGGAGATTTAGTAATGCTTGATCCTACACCAACAAGATATTGGCCTCGAACTTCTGACGGTAAAATGGGCAAAGAGCAAAAGCCTTCCTTAGGGCCTGAGAAGAAAGAAGGTCGATTGCACAGATATCCACAACAGGTAGAGGTTGAAATTGTAAAAAGGGTTCCTGGTCCTGGCAATAGTCCTTCGGGATTTGATTCAGCATTACAAAAATCAGAAAAAGATCCATCACGAGACCCTGGAATCGGAGAGCTGGCATATTTGGTTAAAATTGCCAATAATTCAAAAGCTCATGAATCTCTAGGCTTAGATATTGATGCATCATTTTTACATCATAGAGCAGAACATTCTGAAATAGTAGGGCTATCAGATCGTGGAAAGAAAAGAATTAAAGACGCCGTTACAAAAGCCAACCCAGCAGCAACTATCAAGGAGTTAGAGGGCGCTGAGAGGCTCAAGAACTTCTTTGATGCTAATAAAAATTTTATTGTTAGATCATTCGAAAGCTCAAGAGGCCGCGGCCTTGCAGGATTTATTACAGGCCTAAGCTTTGATTGGGCTGAAGCTACTTGGGATATCGACCCCGGGCGTCGTGCTCCTAAAATGGCTAAAATTTCTGTTTCGTTTGCGCCCATACACGATCTACATCTTGGTCTAGATCACAATGGAATGATGACATCTGTGCCGTTTAATGTTGGCGCTATTTCAAATGTTATTGGTGGCGATCCATACGATGAAGTCAACTATCCCACATCTGGTAATACTGCAGGAGCACAAAAGATAGCAGCTGCAGACGGTAAAGCAAAGAAGGCAACAGTTGCTAAAGATCCTGCTTTGAATGCAGCAAAGAAAGCGGCAGGCCCTGTAGGCGATCTTTTCTAAGGAGAAAAAGTGTCAACAAGTAGATACACAAGAACCAATAGAATATTGGGCGGCAAGCAATTAGGTACCTCACGAGCGCATTCAATTATTCACTTAGGGGTTCAAAATGGTAGTATAGCATATGAGACAATTGTTTCTGAAGAAGGAGATCGCTTGGATCATGTTGCAGCAAAAAAGTTGGGTGACGGTCGCTTATGGTGGGTAATTGCCGCTGCTTCTAGAATAGGTTGGTGGTTACAAGTTCCGCCAGGAACTGTTCTTAGAGTTCCAACAAATATGGCACAAATTCAGGCTTTAATTGGATGAAAGATCGAAAGATAGATAAAATTGTCAATCAAATGGCATCATATTATGGAACAATCACCAAAGCTTCATTTATTGCTGAAATGCTTGATCCAACATATGATCCATCATCTGACTTTTTCCAGCCGCCGGATCCTAATCCAGAGGATAGAGCAGCAAATGCGTTATTAGATCTTTCTGAGGGTGGTAAAACTATCAATGAATTTCTTAAAGAGCTAGAAGAAACGCTTGCTAAAAAACCAGAAAGTAGCTCAGGCTCCGGTAAGTCAATAGATGAGACTAGGCTAGATGTAGCTGAGACTTTTTGTATTACATTTGAACCTGGCGTTGTTAAGGATGATGAAAATCTTCATATGAATGGAAGTAAAAAATCACCATTTACATCAAAGCAAGGAAGTGCTCCAGGTAAAAAACAAAAAGGCGTGTGGTCTATAAAAGATGTTTTGGGAGTAAAGGGTGAAGGCGACAAATCACCAATAAATGGCAGGAAAGACGACCCAGACAAGGTAGAATCACCAAACCTGTCAGTTGTTCAAATATATCCTGTAGCTTTTGGTCCAGGAACAACTGATACATCGGCACTTTCATTATTTCTTAATGCAATACCCACATTAGAATTTAGTAGATGTATTCCATTTATTGATTTAGTTGCTGTTACTGATTCTCCACCCGTAAGATCTGTTGACGATGAATCAGGTCGTCTATCAACAATATCACTTGCTCAATTTTTAATAGGCGCTGATAATGTAAAGTTTGGAGAGGCATCAGGCATTATGGCTACATCAGTTGATGCTGATGTCTTTAGTGAATTTTTATCTAAGCCTCCCAAAAAGCCAAAAGAGGGCGCAAAACCACCTCCTCCTCCACCCCCCAATATTCCTCAAATTTCTACTGCTGGGATGGAGATGTTTACATCACCTCAAACTCTTGTTAATGCAGATGAAGTTCACTATGAAGCAGATTCTGCGGGTTTTAATAAGACTAATACACTTACAGGTGAGACCGAAGATGCTACAAGTCATCCTGGAGGTCGTAGAGCTGCACCTGTTATTGATAGATTTCGGCCCTTTATGTCACTCAAGGAGCTTAGCTTTAATGTAGCTCCAGGCGGTGGAATGTTTGCATTTAAGACTGCTAATCTTAAATTAACATTACATGATAGGTCTCGTTTAGCAGAAATTCAACCTTTTGTAAAGCCTGATGCATTTGGTGGCACACATTTATTGCTAGAGTATGGATGGGCACATCCTGAGTATAAAGCACATCAAACACTTGCTAGTAATAGTAAGTGGTTAATTGGTCACTTTTTAGGGGCATTACGATGTCGTGAAAAGTATAGAGTGGTTAATACATCTTATTCATTTGATGAAGTAGGACAGGTTGAAGTTGACATTAAGCTTACAATGTTGGGATCCGGATCAGTTCATCGTGTAAAAATTGGTATGGGTGGTAAGGTTTCTGATACTGTTAAGACAATGGAAAAACTTACCAAGGCAATTTCTGAAATTCTTAAAAAGAATGGTGGTACAGGAATGTCTGCTGATGCAGGCGGAGAAGATTTTCTTGCTGCTTCTTCATCCACAAGCGGCGCTCTTTCCATGAATGAGGAGACACAAAAGAAAATTGCTCAATTTATTCGACGAAATGCAAAAGCAAAAGCAGGAAGTCCTATGAAAGAGCTCTCCGGAAAAATGGCTGAGCTATACGGTAAAAATGGAAAAGGTGGTTTAGCTAAGAAAACACAAGATACAGTTGCAAATGAAGTTAAGCGAAAAGTAGGTTTACTCAAGAAAACACCTGATCCTTGGTTTGTACCGATAGGGACGTTTGAAAGTCTTATTTCTGCAAAGGCTGGTTTTGTTTCTCTGGCCAAGGTAATTATTACATTTTTAGGATTGCCTATTGCAGCAACTAAACAATATGATGATATTCAATTTCTTTTCTATTCTATTAATGACAAAGCTAGCTATCTTAAAGGGATGAATTTAGCACAAATGCCCATTGATGCTACCGATTTTGAGCTTATGTTTAAAGAAGAAACTAAAAACGATCCTAATCTATCTTTGGGAAGATTTATGAGCTTCTTAAATGGCAACTTTTTAGCTGATCAAGGAAATCCAGTTTATGGTATGACTAGAATTTATGGAGAGCGAGACAAGGAAGATCTTAAGAAGCGCAAGGTAAATAAAAAATTTAAAGAAGCCTCACCCCAAGAAATTGCAATGGCACAAGCTGAAGTTCTAAAGCATGCATATGGCGGCTCAGATGAGGATCTTACATTTAAGATGCCAAGCATAAAAATGATGATTGAATGTGTTCCAGGCAAAAAACCTGATGAAAACTCAGGATCATCAGCAGGAGAGGCACCAGCAGCAAAGTGTATTTTAAGAATTCACTTATATGATAGTCAAGCTACTAAGTTTACTGCAATTAACAAAATGCTTCAGGCCCGTCAAGGAAATTCAACAGGTCAACTTACATCAGCAGCTGGAAAAGTCAAAAATCCTAGAGAACCTAGCAAAGCAGATATGAAAAAAGCAAACGAGGGACGAAAGAAAAAAGATAAGCTCGATTCTGCTGAGGTAAAAGCATTTGCAATGGATAAATCTGAAAGAGAGTTTGCAACTTTACTTCAAAAAGCACTTAAGTCTAATATGCTTGAAACTATACCCAAAGAAGCAGGACAAAAATTAAAAAGCAAGCAAGGCAATATTAATGTAGAAGAGTTTGCAAAAATTCGGTATAGGGTCAAAGGGGGATTTCCTGCACTTAAAAACTTTGTAATGTCGAATATGCCATCTGTTAGATACGGCTCACTACATTCAGGCATTATTTCTGCAAATTTATCAAGCATGCAAAATCCTCAATTAGCAACAGTTAATATGTTAAGAGCTGGGCAAGGAGGATCAACCGATCCGCAAGGACATCGAGACGCTGGTGTTCCTTTGCGAGTAGCCCCCATGGAATTACAAATTGAAACAATGGGCTGTCCTTTATGGCGGTTCGGCCAGCAAATATTTATTGATTTCGGTACAGGAACAACGGCAGATAATGTATACGCTGTTACAGGAATTGATCACAGTATTGCTTCTGGAGAATTTAAGACAAATGTCAAGCTGGTTCAGCTTAATACGTTTGGCAAGTTTACTGCAATGACTGATCGCGTCGAAGAAGCCATCCTCGCGGTTGCCGAAGAAGGCACAAAAGAAGATAAGGGCAAATAGCTGTACATCCTTCTTATTCGCTTTATATTTCTATGTGCGAATACTCATTGCAAATTCAATATTAGGGACAGAGCAACACTTTGTATCAGATAGCAATACAGGTACCTGTCTATGGAGTAGTCATATTCCTAAAGATGTTTGGGTTGTAGGGCATCCAGGTCATGTGATGTCTATTGAAGCATTGGGCAATGTACTAGGAGAAAAACCGATTCAAATGTTTCCTGATGCACATAAAAAAGCTTTTGAAACATTATGCCCAGAAGGTCTCAGTTCTAAAATTCCCTGGAGATGGGTTTTGGGTGATCAAGAGCATAGAACAAGACTTAAGGCGGTATTAGAGAGTGCCAGATTTAACGTCTGTGCTCTAGAAGAATCTAATTATAAACAAACATACATAAAGATTAGAAAGTTCCTTCTAGAGTTAAACCAGCCTATTATTGATCTTTCTAAAATGAACAAGTATATTCAAACTAATGAAAAAGGTCAAACTGTTGAAGCGTCACTTAGGTCTTTCACTCCGATCAATGGACGTGCACCTAAAATCATATATGATCATGCAGCAACAGCAACAGGAAGATTGACTGTTAAGCAAGGTCCACGAATTTTAACATTACCTGCACGCCATCGAGATATCATTGCCCCTGAATCAAAATGTCAAATTGTTCAAATTGATCTAGTTTCAGCAGAACCAAGAACAGCATTGTATGCTGCAGGAAAAGAACCTATGGGTGATATTTACAAAGATATTGCCAATTCATTAAGCTTGGATATTCCAAGGGCGTCTGTTAAGTTAGCTATTTTATCTGCACTATATGGCGCTAGTTCCTCACGCTTAGCATCAATACTGGGTAGCAAAGCAAGGTCTAAGAGAATTATTGATCGCTTACGAGCTCATTTTGGAGTAGGCAGAATTGAATCGCAGCTTCACTTAGAAATGAAAGAAAAGGGCTATATTACAAATCTTTTTGGAAGAAAGCTCAAAACTCGTCGAGATGAGATTCAAAAGGCATATAGTCATTTTATGCAATCAACCACATCTGATGCTGCAATATGTATGTTTAGTGATATGTGTGAAGTATTATCGCAACATGACAAGCAGTTTAAGCCGCTATATGTTATTCATGATGCACTAGTATGTCAAGTTTCATCTAGACTTCGTCATGACTTAGAAAAGTTATCAAAAAGAATCCTTTTGGGCGGTGTTGGATTTTATGAGACAAAAATGACATCTGTGAATGATAATTAAGAATACAAGGAGTCATATTATGAACAATACCAGCTTAAAAGACTTTCTCAAAAAAGAAGTCTCTAAGGTCCTTCAAGAAAAAGTCAAAAAAGGCAAAATGGGCCGCGGCGGCATTAAGAAAAAGATCAAGGATATGAAGTCTTTGGCAGCCTCCAAGCCCCAAGAGTTAATGAAGAAGCTAGGCATTAAAGGTGCCCCGGGCGGTGCATCGGAGCATGATAAGGTTATGAACTTAGTACGAAGTGCTATCTTTGGAAATGAAGTCATGTCAGCAGCATTTGGCGGCGCAAAAATTGTAACTACTAAAATCAAAGAAAAAGAGCAAAAAGTTGTGCATGTTACCACACGTAAAGTTAGTGAAAGAGATGGTGCAATGTATATTCTTCACACACTAACAGGGGCACATAATGCAGGTTTATTATCCGGTCTAAAGTCTGAGTTAGAAGTTTCAGTTGAAGGTGGTATGATTACTGTTGTTTTTAGTAATGAGTAGTCAATACAATTAAGCCTTCATGTCTATAATATAATAGACAAGGAGGATACATGTCACAACCTGATTTTGAGACAGTAAAGAATAATTGGGAGACGTTTGAGAAGCTCTGCGGTAGACTTAGCGACAATAACATCAATACACTCTTGACCACACTTGGTGAGAGACTAATTACGACACCAGCCACTACACATGACAGTCGCCCCGGATGCTTTGGGGGTGGTCTAATTCAAACTTCCCTTGAGGTTACATCAAAGATGCGCAAAGTTGCATCAGAGTTTTATCCTGATATTCCAATTGCATCAATTCTTAAGGTCGGTCTTTTACATGAGATTGGAAAGGTGGGTACTCCGGAGGAAAACTTATTCTTAGAACAAGACTCGGATTGGCATCGAGAGAAATTAGGTCAATTTTATAAGTACAATGAGGATATTAGTAAATCTGCAACACCTGAAAGAACATTATTCTTATTGCAACATTTTGGTGTTAAGCTTACACATGATGAGTACTATGCAATTAGGCTATCTCAGGGATCACATTTAGAAGAAAATCGTTTTTATGCTAACTTCGAACCTGACCTTGCTATCTGTCTTCAGGTGGCAAAAAGGCTATAACAGATATAGTTATGTTTATGCGTAATTTTCTACTTTTAAGAGAGTATGTTAGATATCTTTTGGAAAAGTCTGATGAAGTCAAGGATGATCTTTTGACCGAACCTGACGACATTGAAGAAAGAGAAGAAGAGGATGTGGATGAATTTTCTGCAGCAGGTGCAGTTGCGGGTGCATCTACACCGTTGGGGACCGGCCCAAAACATCCTGGCTATGACAAGCTTAAGAAAAAAAAGAAAAATCGCAAATAAGCACTAACTATTGAACAATTAACTAGACATGCCTAAACTATAATAGGCAATACGCAGTGACCATTAAACATTAAGGAGATTAAACAATGGCAATTGATTTTGACGCAATTCGTCGAAAGCTGAATAAGCTTTCAGGACAAAACTCACGACAGAATACTACGTGGCGACCCCAAGAGGGCGAGGAACATACTGTTCGACTTCTATCATTTCCCGATAATGATGGACAACCTTTCAAAGAGCGATGGTTTTACTATAACATTGGTAATAATCCAGGTCTTTTAGCACCATATCAATTTGGAAATCCAGACCCTATTCAGGAGCTTATTACTAAGCTTCGAGATGATGGATCTAAGGAGTCATATGAGCTTGCAAAGAAGCTTTATCCCAAGATGCGTTGTTATGCACCTGTTATTGTTCGAGGAGAAGAAGACAAGGGTGTACGAATTTGGGCTTTTGGCAAGACAGTATATCAGTCACTTCTCAATATTATGCTTGATGAAGACTATGGAGATATTACAGACGCAGAAGATGGTCGTGATGTCAAGGTTGTATGCACAAAGGCACCCGGTCGTCAGTGGGCAACTACGGAAGTTCGTCCTCGTGGAAAGCAGTCACCACTTAGCGACAATGCTGATACAGTTAAGCAATACACGTCTAGCATTCCAAGCTTAGATGACATGTATACATGCAAGACTTATGAAGAGCTAGAAAAGATTGTAAATGATTGGTTGAATGATGATGATACTGATTCTAGCGATGGTACAGCAAAGTTTGGAAGTTCAGAAAAGACGCAAACAACCACATCAACCGCCTCTGGGCAAAACAAGTATAAATCATTAGATGAGGCCTTCGCTGATCTAGAAGATCTTTAAGATAGGGGGCGAGAGTCAAAATGGCACAAAGAAAGTATCCGGACCAGGATGGTTTTACCAGTGAGCTTATTGCTTCGCTAAATAAAGAGCATGGTAACAAGGTTGCATATAATCTTGCCTATGATGACTCTCCAACTCATGTTAATAGGTGGATTTCTACAGGTTCCCGTCAGCTTGATTACATTATTGCTAATCGTGCTGACGGGGGTCTTCCCGAAGGAAGAATCGTTGAGATTTTTGGGCCTCCATCTATTGGTAAGTCACATATTGCAATTCAAATTGCTAAGTCTACACAGGATTTAGGCGGCATTGTTGTCTATATAGACACTGAAAATGCAACATCTGTTGAAAATCTTTCCCTCTTGGGGGTCAATATTTCTAATAGATTTGTCTATGTAGATACACATTGCACCGAAGAAGTTTTGTCTATTGCTGAAGCTACAATTATGAGAGCTAAGGCAATGGATAAAGATGTACCCATTACAATTATTTGGGATTCTGTGGCAGCAACATCTCCTAAGGCAGAGCTAACAGGAGACTATGATCAAAATTCAATTGGGTTACAAGCTCGTGCAATATCAAAGGGTATGCGAAAAATTACAGGAGTAATTGCAAATCAAAATGTCTTAATGATATGCCTTAATCAGATTCGTACAAAAATTGGTGTTATGTATGGTGATCCTACAACAACCCCCGGGGGTAAGGCAATACCTTTTCATTCATCAGTTCGAATTAAATTAGGGGCAGGCCAGCCAATTGTCAACAAAGATAAAGAAGTTATTGGCATTAATTGTTCAGCAAAAACCATTAAAAATAAGGTTGCACCTCCATTTAGAACTGTTAATTTTGAGATTCATTTCGGTGTGGGAATTAGAGAACATGAACAAATGTTTGACTTGTTAAGAAAGCACGGAAAAACTGAATTTGAAAATAAAACAATTGAGTTATCCGGTACCGGCGCATGGAAAAAGCTTACTGTATATGACAATGATGCCAATAAGAACATTATTGAAAAGAAATTTTATAAGGCTGACTTTAATAGCATCGTTCAAAATCCAGAGTATTCTGAGTATATTGAAGTCATGCTTGAAGATGCCTTGGTTAGAAAATCTAATCAAAGTGTCGATTTAGAGTCATATGAAGAGGTTCGAGCAGCAGCATTAGAAATTGAAGATGAACTGATATCTCCAGAGGATTAATATGAGCAATAAGCCTGTCCTAATAATTGATGGGTTGAACTTCTTTACACGACACTTTGTAGTTAATCCCACAATGAGTCAAAACGGAGAACATCTCGGAGGGTTCGTTGGTTTTCTTAAAGGTATACGCCTTTTAAGTGAAAGATGCTCTCCAGAACAAATTGTCGTTGTCTGGGAAGGTGGAGGGTCCGCTAGACGACGTGCAATATTCTCGGAATATAAGCAGGGGCGAAGACCTCAAAAACTAAATCGTTATTATGATGATATTCCAGACACAATCAGTAATCGAAACAAGCAAGTTGCTTTGCTAGTTGAAGCTTTAAAATACGTACCAATTCGACAAGTATATGTTACAGATTGTGAAGCTGATGATGCTATAGCGTATATGACAAAATACTTTTATAGAAAAAGTCAATGCGTAATTGTGTCATCTGACAAGGATTTGTATCAACTCATAAATGAAAGAGTAACACAGTGGTCACCAGGGCAAAAAGCTTATATAACTCCTTGCAAAGTTAGAGGAAAATTTGGTGTTTCTGTGTCTAATTTTGTTACTACACGTGCCTTTACGGGTGATCCATCTGATGGTATCAAGGGTGTGCCTCATGCAGGCTTTAAGTCATTATCAAAAAGATTTCCTGAACTAGGAGAGGATGAGCATGTATCAGTTTCTGATATTGTAAAGCAAGCAAAAGCTATGTCAGAGAGTAAAAAGCTAAAAATTCTAGAGTCTATTGATGAACACGGTGATGTTGCACTTAGAAACTGGAGATTGATGCATCTAGACATACAAAATATGCCGCCTCAACAAATTACAAAAATTGAAAATGTTCTTAGCGCTTTTGAGCCTAGACGTAATAAGATAGCACTAATGAAAATGTTAATGAGAGAAGGTGTCAATGATTTTGATGTTGACTCTTATTATATCGCAATCAAAAACTGCAAGTAGGTTAAACAGTTACTAATATGGAAAATACCGCAGATCATCCTGGGCTATTCTCACAATATGGCAAGCAATTTCAGGAAACGATATTTCAAGGCCTAATTTCAGATCATACATGGGCTTCTCAAATGACAGAAGTTATGAGCCCAGATTATTTTGAAGTTAAGGCATTAAGTTACTTAGCAGAGAAGTATTTTGCATATAATAGAAAGTACAAGTGTTTTCCCACAATGGGACTTTTGATCTCTATTATCAAAGAAGAACTTACAGAAACTAATGATACAATTCTAAGAGATCAAGTTGTTGACTTTTTGCATCGAACAAAAACCAGCCCTAATGTATCAGATTTACAATATGTTAAGGACAAATCTTTAGATTTTTGCAAGCGCCAGGCTTTTAAGGACGCGCTAGAGCAGGCAGTTGAATTAATTTCAACTGATAAATTTGACAGTGTTGTTACTCTTATGAAAAATGCTGTTTCTGTCGGTATGCCATCTTCTGTAGGGCATGATTTTTTTGAAGATTTGGAAGCCCGATTTGTTAAAACTCGTCGACAGGTTTGCCCAACAGGTCTTAAGCGCTTAGATGCAAAAGATATACTCCAAGGTGGTCTGGGTCGCGGAGAGATTGGAGTCATAACAGCAAATACAGGCGTAGGAAAATCCCATTGGTTAGTTGCTATGGGAGCTAATGCCTTGCGTGCGGGAAAGAATGTTGTCCACTATACATTTGAACTTTCAGAGCACTCTGTTGGTCTTCGTTATGATTCTAATTTTTGTGATATTCCAAGCAATGAAGTACCTGACAATAAAGAATTTGTTGTAAAGCAATATGAAAATTTAGATTTGGGACGTCTAATCATTAAGGAATATCCAACTGGATCAGCCTCTATAATTACCATTAGAAATCATATTGAAAAATTAGCACTCAAGGGTTTTGTTCCTAGCTTAGTTGTCATTGATTATGCAGATGTAATGAGATCAACACGTGCGTATGATTCTTTACGGCATGAACTTAAGCTCATATATGAAGAGTTAAGAAATTTAGCCATGGACATGAATGTTCCAGTTTGGACAGCATCACAAGCAAATCGAGACTCAGCCAAGGCAGATATTGTAGGATTAGAAAATATGTCTGAGGCATATGGAAAAGCTATGGTTGCTGATGTTGTTTTATCACTTTCGCGAAAGCCTATGGAAAAATCTACTAATTCTGGAAGGCTTTTTGTAGCAAAAAATCGTGCGGGAAGAGATGGTTTAGTTTTTCCTGTACACATTGACACTGCTAAGTCTACTATTGAGATACTTGATGAAAAACATATGACACTAAATGAGGCAGTTAAGCAAGATGAGGCTAGCATGAAGACACTATTAAAGCAAAAATGGTCAGAGGTAAGTGGGGCATGAAAAAGACATATGATTATAATGACGCATTTAAAAAGTCTGTTGAGTATTTCGGAGGAGATGACTTAGCTGCAAACGTATTTTTGACAAAATATGCACTAACAGATAAGAACGGAAACCTCCAGGAATGTACTCCTGATGATATGCATCGTCGCTTAGCACAGGAATTTGCTAGAATTGAACAAAAGTATCCTAACCCCATGACAGAGGATGAGATTTATTCTTTGTTTGCAAAATTTAGATATGTTGTGCCTCAAGGGTCACCAATGTCTGGGATTGGAAACCCTCATCAAATTCAATCGATATCAAATTGTTTTGTAATAGGCTCTCCACATGATTCATATGGCGGGATTCTTAAGGCTGATCAAGAATTAGTTCAAATTGCCAAACGTCGTGGCGGCGTGGGATTTGATATATCAAGTATCAGACCAAAAGGTCAATCAACAGGAAACTGTGCTAGAACTACTGACGGTATTGAAGTATTCATGGACAGGTTTTCTAATTCATGCCGTGAAGTTGCACAAGGTGGCCGCCGCGGTGCCCTAATGATTACAATTTCAGTTCATCATCCACAAGTAAGAGATTTTATTCGAATTAAGCGAAATTTGACACGTGTAACAGGAGCAAATATTTCTGTAAGGCTTTCTGACGAATTTATGAATGCTGTTCGAAATGAATCTGAGTTTCAACTTAAGTGGCCAGTAGATTCTGACACTCCAACTGTAACCCGCTCTGTGGATGCAAAAGAACTATGGCATGAAATTATCGAAAGTGCCCATGCTTGTGCTGAACCCGGCCTTCTCTTTTGGGACAATGCAAAAAATACAACACCATCTGACATCTATGAAGATGAAGGATTTGGATCTGTTTCTACAAATCCATGCGGCGAGATTATTTTATCACCATATGATAGTTGTCGTCTTATGCTTATCAATCTTAAGAATTTTGTTATAAATCCATTTTCGCCTAATGCAAAGTTTGATTATAAAAAATTAGAACAAGTTGCCCAAAAAGCACAGCGCTTAATGGATGACATGATTGATTTAGAAGTAGAGCAAGTTGATAAGATTATACAAAAAATTAAAAATGATCCAGAGCCCAATGCTGTTAAAAGAACAGAAATGGAAATGTGGGAATCTGTTCGAACACAGGCATTGCGAGGTCGACGAACAGGATTGGGTGTAACAGCCGTTGGTGATGCTGTTGCATCTTTAGGAATTCGATATGGAAGCGAAGAGTCTATTCGCACCGTTGAATCAATTTATCGATGTATGACTTTAAATGCATATAAATCTTCATGTATGCTAGCAGGCGAACGAGGAACATTTCCTGTATATAGTGATGAAAAGGAACAAGGGCATCCGTATTTAGAACGACTTAAAGATGAAGATGATGAATTACGAAGCCTTCATGATACACATGGTCGTCGAAATATTGCGCTAACAACAACAGCTCCAGCAGGGTCAGTTTCAGTACTGACACAGACTACGAGTGGAATTGAACCAGCTTTTCTTTTAAAATATATGAGAAGAAAAAAGATAAGCACAGATTCTGAGCCTAATGCACGCATAGATTTTGTTGATGACGTTGGCGATGCATGGCAAGAGTACCCAGTATATCATCATGCTTTTCGAGAATGGATGGAAATAACAGGTCTAGAAGATGAAAAGATGTCACCTTACTGGAAAGCCACTGCTAATGAAATTGTTTGGACACAAAAAGTTAAGTTACAAGCCGCTGCGCAACAATGGATTTGTCATGCAATTTCAAATACAACAAATTTGCCAGAAGATACAACAGTTGATACAGTTAAAGATGTTTATATGACAGGATGGCAATTAGGTTGCAAAGGAGTAACTGTATATAGAGATGGCTGTAGATCAGGTGTTTTAGTTTCAGATAAGCAGGATACAACGTTTGAAGAAAGATCTGCGCCAAAAAGAACAACTGAGCTAGAATGCGATATTCATATTGCAACAATCAAAGGCGAGCGCTGGACAATATTGGTAGGACTTATGGAAGGAAGACCTTATGAGGTCATGGGAGGTCTTTCACATTATGTTGAAATTCCTAGAAAATATAAGTCAGGATTAATTTCAAAAAAAGAAAGAAAGACTACAACGTCTATATACGATCTTACAGTAGGCGAAGATGATGATCAAATGGTAATTAAGGATATTGTCAAAGTTTTTGACAATCCAAATTATGCAGGCTATACTCGAACAATTTCTTTAGCATTGCGCCATGGAGCACCGATACAATATCTTGTTGAACAACTTCAAAAAGATAAAGATGCTGATCTATTTAGTTTTTCAAAAGTAATTGCCCGATGTCTTAAGAAGTATATTGCCGATGGCACAAGGTCAGGAAGCAAAGTGTGTGATGCATGTGAAACAGAAGGATCCCTAATATATCAAGAGGGATGTGTAACATGTGCTAACTGTGGAAGTTCAAAGTGTAGTTAGGAGCAAAAATGAAGTGGACAACACAATACGACCCGAAAATTAAAGAGCTAGAGCTTAGATATAATCCCGTTATTGTGAGGGTAAATAAGTTTGATGAAGAGTCAGCTAAGAAATTTGATCAGGATATAGCACGTGCTCATAATACTGGTCAAAAGGTAATACCTGTTGTTATTGATTCGTATGGCGGTCAAGTATACTCCTTGATGGCAATGATATCGGCAATCAAGCATTCAGAAAAACCTGTTGCTACAGTAGTTGAAGGAAAAGCTATGAGTTGCGGCGCAGTCTTATTTTCATTCGGTGAAGATGGCCTTCGATTTATGGATCCCAATGCAACTGTAATGATTCATGATGTTTCATCAATGGACTGGGGAAAAGTAGAAGAGTTAAAAGCGGGTGCAAATGAAGCAGATCGTCTTAATAAGACTATTTATACTATGATGGCAAGAAATTGTGGCAAGAAAGATGATTACTTCATGAAAATTGTCGATAAGAAAAAGCATGCCGACTGGTTCTTAGATGCCGATGAGGCAAAAAAGCACGGGCTGGCAAACCAGTTACGTGTCCCTTCTGTAAGGGTAAATATTGATGTAGATATAGACTTAGAGTAACATGGACAAGGATTTTTATAACCAGTGTTCATCTTCAAAGTTGGGATGGCACCCTGAATGGTTTGGTGTTTCTGACTTTGATGATACTCTAGTGTCTGCTGTAAAGAAATGGCAACGTCGCCTCGGAATAAAGTCAGATGGTTTAGTTGGTCCTCAAACTTTTAGAAGAGTTTGGACAGAACGAGAAAGTAGAATTAGTGACTTCAAACCAGGCGTATCTAATAGAAGCACAAACCACTTAGTTCATAATGGTAATTTTTATGAAATTAAGTGGGACAAGGTTGTTTTATGGGATGAACCAGACGGATTTGAATGTAAAGAAGGTACATATTCTTCTTACGCAGGTCGTGCCGATCGAGAACCTCATTTTTTTGTAACCCATTGGGATGTTGCACTATCCTCAGAGTCTTGTGCAAAGATTGGTAAAAGAAGAGGTTTGTCAATTCATTTTTGTATTGACAACGATGGTACGATATATCAGCTGCTAGATACGCAACATTCTGCTTGGCAAGCAGGCAGCCGTATTTGGAATCATAATTCTGTGGGTGTAGAAATATCAAATGCATACTATCCAAAATATCAAGAGTGGTATACTAAGAATGGCTTGGGTGAACGACCTATAAAATCAGGTGTAAGGTGTCATGGATCTAAGCTTAAGGATTTTATGGGGTTCTATGATGTTCAAATTGATGCCTTAACAGCTTTGTATTCTGCAATTAGCAATCATTTAGATATTCCTTTAGAAAGCCCTCAAGATGAATCTGGGATGCAAGTAGAAACTGTATATCCTCCTGCCGCCGCCGGAAGGTTTAGAGGATTTGTTAGTCATTTTCATTTGACTAAGAGAAAGATTGATTGTGCCGGCCTAAATTTAATAGAAGTTTGTAGGAGAGCTAAAAATGTCTAATGAAATAATATTTGATTTAGAAAGCAAGCTTAAGAAAGATTTAAAAGAAACAGACATTCAAGGTCTAACTAATCAAGTTAGGTTGGCAGGTCAAATTCATGATACAATTATTCCCATGGTCAACGAAGTTGTAACATCAGTAGGTGATGCTTCATCATATGAAGATGCGTATAAGTTACTAATTGATAAGCTAAGAGCAATGCATGAAACAATTGTGAATACAAAAATTATAGCAGAGCAAACGTTGCTTAAGGCTATGGGAAGAGCTGAAGTTAATAGAGAGGTTTTAGAAGTTCTATCACCTGTAATTGATGACATTAGAGAAAAAATAAAACAGGAGCGCGTTGAGACCATTGCAAGTCAAATTCAAAGTGGAACATTAAATCCTGATGTACCACGGAAAATTGGATCACGCCCTGAAAAAATTCAAAATATCCGAGAAGCTAAAAGAACTCTTTTTGGAGAGCCTAATTCTAATGATGATCAAGGCTGATGCTAGATTACTCTCTAAGAGCTGCTTATCGCAAACTTAAATTTTTAAATGGTGAGTTTAAAGATCATCAAGGTATATTTTCTCAATATGAAAATGATTTTAATGGTGTGGTTAAAATTGCACGCGGTAATATACGTGTACAGCAAGATCGACAGAGACTTAGAGAATGTCTAGAAAAGGCAGCACAACAAGAAGAAAAAGATCATGAGCTTCTAGAAGAAGATATTTCCGTTGACGATATACCACAAAAAAAGCTATATAGAAAAATTGCAATGGAATCACATCCGGATCGTTATGATGTATTAGATGTGCCCAGTGAAGAAAGAAAGAATTTGCATGACATATTCAAAAAAGCTTCAGATGCATATGAAAGTGATAATGTTGCTGAAATGTTACGCTTAGCTTTAGAATTAGACATTGACATTAAAGACTTGGGCTTAGACGATAATGTTCTTTTAGATTATATGGATCGGGCAATCAAAAGAATAGAGTTTGATATTAAATCTATGGAAGAAACATTTGTTTGGTTGTGGGGTACTTCCTTAGGAAATCTTGAAGCAAGAGTAAGACTTTTAGATGCGTATCTTCGTCAAACCGGACATCCGCCCGTAGTCAATACAATCTTAAGAGATATTATTAGACACCATGAAGATCCCAATGCACCTAAAGATGGGTCTCGAGGCAGAAGCAAAAGAAAAATGGGCGAAAGACCAAAGAAGTTGATTAGATAATTGTTCATTTGATATGAACGTATTATTGTTATAAGTGTTAACTATTGGAAGCGCTTAAAATGAGTATTCTAGAAGAAAAAATTAAAAAAGTATTAGATAGACATGCCAGCTACCAGATTAACCTTGCAGCTGAAGCTGCAAGAGAGTTTATGGCTCATGAGCTAGCACAAGAAATAGAAAGTACTTTTGGCCCATTTAGAGTAAAACCGACTCAGCCCAAAATTAATGATACATTAACTATGGATGTGGAAGATGACTTCAATCATTAGGAGAAGATATGCCTGAAGGTGCAGAAGTTAGAAAGTATGGCCAGTCACTGGCGGAAAAGGTTAGCGGAACTACGTTAACAAGCATCAATATTGTGTCAGGTAGATATACAAAGAAGTTGCCGGAAGGGTTTGAAACTTTTTGTAATCAATTACCTGCACAAATTGTTGGTGTAGGCGTTCATGGAAAGTTTTTGTATTGGATTCTTTCAAATGACACGTATATTCATAGTACTTTAGGTATGACAGGTCATTGGACAGATCAAGAAACGGGACATATAAGAGTTAGTTTTGAAACGTCTAGAGGGAACATAATTTATAGTGATCAAAGAAATTTTGGAACACTTAAATTTACGACAGGAAAAAGAACTCTAATTGAAAAGCTTGAAGCCCTAGGGCCAGATATGCTGTCAGATGTATCAGATGATCAATTTATTGAAGCAATAAGAAAAAAGCCAAAATGGTCTATCGCTAAAATTATAATGGATCAAAATATTATTGCAGGTGTGGGTAATTATGTCAAAGCTGAATCTCTGTGGCTTTCAAAACTATCACCGCACAGAATATCAGGAGAGCTTACAGATCATGAGCTCAAGATCTTAAATCACTCTATACAGACAGTCTTGCGAGAAAGTTTGCAAAATGGCGGTGCCTCTCTTCGAACTTATCGAGGCTTTGATGGATCTGTCGGGCAATACACTTCTATGTTTGCTGTTTATAATCAATCACAGGATCCTGATGGCAATGAGGTCATTAAGGAAAAGACTGCAGATGGACGTACTACACATTGGGTACCTGCAGTTCAACTTTAGTAAAAGAAGGAAAAGCCATGACAACAAAGGCAACATTTACACTTTCAGACAGTTTAATTTCGACCTTAGCCAAACTAATTCAGGTGGCTATTTTAACGGGTACAGACGTCTATGATCACTTGAGAACAATTCAATGTGTCACCCAAGATGGACAAATTCATACATCTCCAGAATTTGAAGAAAAGCTAAGTGAAGAAATTAATTTTATGCTTTCTAGGGCAGAATCACTCACATCGGAGAATTAAATGGATAAGTTAGATGAAATGTTTCGACTTCGAGAGGCATTTATGTATGCTATGAGAGAGTCAAAACCTGACATATACCCAGATTGGCCTGTTGAAATTAATGAAAAGAAAAGTCAGCAACTTTTAAGAGACACTGCACTCAAAGGTGTTGAAGAAATGTTTGAGGCTCTTGGCCATCTTAAAAATTGGAAGCCGCATCGTAATACAGAGATCACTGAGTTTGATCATGATGAGTTCTTAGAAGAGATCGTGGATGCTTTTAATTATTTTTTCTCAATTTTAGTACTTACTGGCGTAACATCAGATGAGCTTTATAGTACATACGTTAAGAAAGATAACATAATTCACCAAAGACTCCAAACTGGATATTGACATATTTATGAATGATCGATTTGGTATACTGGGGCATACAATGAGTCATTCATTAAGAGAAATTTTATTAGCTGCAAAGAGGTTTGATACTTCTATGTGCGCTGCCGCAATTGCCAAGTCAATCTCTAGCCATTTTCTAAAAAATAAATTTATGGGCGACATTGTATACACATACGATGGCGACTGTATTGAGTCATTGCAAAAGAAAACGACAACAACAATTACAGATCGACTAGAGGGTCAATTCTTTGATATGTTTCCAGACATTGATATAGAAGTTCATATTTCTGTAGACGAAAATATTGATATTGATGGGCTTTATTATCACACATATGATGATGAAGACTCGGGCTTGATAGAAATTTGTGTTAAGCTTAGTAAGAATATTTTATCTAGTATTAAGCAGGATCATTTAGAAACTAGCATCCAAAGTATTTTGGTGCATGAAATGCAGCACGTAGTTCAGCGATGTTATTTGGGCATAGATTTAGACCACGTTCCAGCAGCACATGTACATCTTGCTAGTTTGTGTGAAATTGATGCACGAATTGAGGAAGTTGTATGCAATATGAATGATGAAAAAGATAGAATATTATTTAAGGATAGAATGCTAAAGTATCTAGAAGAGTTCTATGTTCGAAACAATATTGATATTGATTATAAAAAAAGAGAGCTAGTTCTTAAGGATCATATTTTATTCTATGAAGAAAAGATATTAGGTCATCTTCATTAAAGCGGCTACATGAAGAATAAAACCGCATGATGAGCATAAATGCCAAATTGTGTGAAAATATCTTCGATAATCAAAGAGATAGAATAGCGAACCAAATGTATAAACAATGCCACCTAGTAAAACTAGCGATGCCGACTTAGGACGTGCTATACAATTAGCATCAATAAGAAAAATAACGTTTGCCCATGCAACAATCAAATAAACGCCAAGCGACGGCCAAAAGCTATTTGCATTATTAAATACTTTAAATTTGACAAAGATACATGTAAGTGTAAGTAAGATAGAAAACCCTGAATAAAGTATAAATTCAGGTGTAGGTAGCATTACTCTAAATAGTGAAATAAACCCACCAGCAATTGCTATAAAGATTGAAATTAAATCTAGTATTCTTAACCTAGCCTTAAGAATAGGATTGATTGCACCATGATACAAAACTGAAGATAAAAACGTACAAGACATTACACTTCCAAAAAGATAGAAGGGCCATGTAGTTATACCTGATTGTTGAGCAGAATCTACAAGCATGAAAGTACACATTAGACTAATGCCCAAAGTAATGGCATGCGTAAGAGAATTGACAAACTCTTCAGCATCGTCACGTAGGTATTGAATCTTTGCCATTTTGTACTTTTAAGAAATACTGTCTATATTTTTATTGTGATGCGTAGTGGTCAACTAGTAAAATTAAAACCTTATTCAATGGTGGACTATGGAACACCAGAAGGATCTATGTCGTTTCAGGTTGAAGACAACAATTGCTTCGGTGTCGTTTTAGACTTTTATAGCTATAGCGGAACATACGAAGTTTTGCTTGACGGAGAAGTCTGTTTTAACGTCTATCCAGACAGTTTGGAGGCTGTGTAATGAATGACTGGAATAATACAGCAAGTGCAGCAGAACTACAAAAAAGATTTTCTGATTTGTTTTTCAATTCTAAAGACATGACGTCTGAAGAAAGACAAGAAATGATGAAAACTTTTGTTCTGTCCTTGCATGGTGAAATAAGTGATTTAGCATCATCTATCAATTACAAAGATCATAGGCTTACAGAAAAGCCTGTTAATCATGAGACAATTCTGTTTAAAACAGTTGATGCCTATCGATATCTTTTGGCAATATTGAACTTATGGGAAATTCCCGGTGAAGAATTTACCCGCGCTCTATCTCAAAAAGATGAGTTTCTTCATTATCGTCACTTTTTAGAAAACAAGAAATGGGAAGGCCAGCCTGTTGTTTTGTTTGACATGGATGATGTATTAGCAGAGTTCAGATCTGAATTTTGTGAGTTTGCCAGTAATCATACAGGCATTTATATTGATCCAAATACATCTGAATATTATAATACAACGGCATTTCGTGAAAATAATATTGACAGTGAAGAAGTGTTTCGAGAGTTCATTCGGAGTCGCTTGTTTGCCTCTCTAAAGCCCAATAAACATTTTGTTGATGTTTTTAATGAGCTCAAGCAAAAAGGCTTCTGGGTACAAATTCTAACTGCTCGACCTTCTGAAAGCTTATTTTGTTATTATGATACATTTACATGGCTTTCAAAGCATGGATTAGAAGCTGATGCAGTAGCATTTTCTACTGAGAAATTTAGATGGCTATCTGATCAAGAGTTTTATGGAAAGACAAAAGTATTTGCTATCGACGATTCAGCAAAGCACGCTAGCGAGTATGCCAAGCATGGAATTGATGTTATCGTACCAGAAACGTCTTACAATAAAGAAGTCGATGGCCGTGAGAATATTTTGTACATGAAAGAAGGTACTGATATTGTAAACACAGTTAGGAGCTACATAAATGAAACAATATCTTAGACAAGTTATTGAAGATACAAATTCTGGTGATAAGTGTCCAGTAGCTACTTTAGAAGAGATTCGAGACGCTGTACCAGCTGAAACTATACTAGAAGCTTGGCATGGTGCCATTCTTACACTCTTTATGGAAGTGGGTGATACAGCCTACAATAGAGAGGGATATCATAAGACTATTAATTTAGTTGAAAATTATCTAATAAGCAGGTGAACAGTTTGACACGCTGTGTTACACTTGCATTACCAAACGTGACTATGTGTCAAGGAGAAAAATATGCCCATCAATAAGGATCTACAACCCATTGAACTACCAATGGATTTGAAGTTCGGACAGCGATCAACAACTAGATTTCGAAATAATCTAGATGCTCTTGATGTAGAGCTGGTCGATGCTCCCACAACTGACCAGGCAAGAAATGTTGCTTGGCATTATGTCAAGGCGACGTGGGCTGACGATCCTTATTCGATCGATCCCAGTAAAGCGCCAGAAAATTTAAAAAGTAAGAATCTTTTAGATGTGCTTCAATTCAGAGCACTTCCAACACCAATGGAATGTTTAGGCTTTACATTCCGCTTGTCAGGTTTGTCATTTCAGGAAGTTACACATATTATTCGTCATCGTGCTGGATCTTTTGCTGCGCAATGTACGGGTGATCGTGATTTAAGAGATGATGATGCAGTAATCCCGGAATCAGTTGAAAATTCACCTGACTTTTTAGAAAGATACAAGAAATTAGTTGAGGATTCAAAGCAGCTCTATTCTGATATGACTGACTCCAAGGTTATCTCAATGATGGATGCTCGAATGATTCTTCCAAAGTGCATGACTTCATTCTATTATATGCGATTAAATCTTAAGGATTTGATTGGTTTTGTGAATCAAAGACAAGATAAGCAGATTCAGCCGGCCGCAGATAATATTTTGGCCGCTCGAATGGCCATCGAGGCTTGCAAAGCAATTCCGGAGTTAACTCAGGTATTTAATTTTGATAAGCAGGATATTCATTACATTAAAACATTTCGTGTTCAAGAGGGTGATAAGTGGATTTCGCGAGGTACCAATTTATATTGGCCTGAGCCGAAGAATGATACATTTGATTTTCACCCTGAAGATACAATCTATCAATGTCGTCGAGAAGAATTAAACGGTACACATGGTAGCGGAGAAAAGGTATTTACACATATGTGGGGTGCCTTAATGAATGAATTCCAGATTCTTAAGGATCGATATAACAACCAAGGAGGAGAATAAAAAATGGCACAGAGAAAAGTTTATTTAGCATCAGGTTGGTTTAATCCAACTCAAGCAGCCGAACTAGATGCACTAGAAGATATTTGTGATGGCAGAGAGTGGATCGATCTAGCATCACCACGTAGAATTTTTGTATGCCCCCCGAACGCACCAAAAGAAACGCAGGATGCAACATTTGCGGGTAATCTTCATCATATTACAACCGCTGATTTTTTGATTGTCAATACTCGTGACAAGGATATTGGCACAATTTGGGAGGCAGGTTATGCGCATGCTAAGAATGTCCCCATTGTCTATTTTTGTGCAGGGCTACCATCAGGCGCCAAGTTTAATCTTATGTTGGCACGAAGCGGTGTCAAGGTGTGTACTTCGTATGCAGAATTAGAGGATTACTTAGATCGATGCTTTGAAGCAGAAACTCTCCTATTTGAACCTTACAGCGACGCGATCGAGTAGTCTCGTATGCGAGTTTTTATCACTGGGGAGGCAGGTTTCATTGGTAGGAATCTGCCCGCCTCATTTAGAAAGCATGGTCACGTGGTTGTGTCTGGTGATAGAGCTAGTATGCAAAAGACCCCAAAGGGTGAGCCGTGTGTGCATAGAAACAATACCGATCAGTGGGCTTCGTTTTTTAAAAACCTAGAGATTGATCTTGTTGTACACAATGCTGCCGTCGTCGGAACAGATGTGGTGGCACTCAACCAAAAAGAGTCTACACTAACGAATGTAATGGGTACACATAATATATGTCAGGCAGCAAAGGCTACAGGAATTCCTGTTTGCTATATGGGCACATCTGTCATATACGATACACCAAGCTACCAAGATGAAGCCATTCTCGAGGAAAGCATTGTGTCACCTAGTACGTTTTATGGTGCACAGAAGCTAGCTGGTGAATATGTCGTTAAGAGCACAGTCAAGGATTGGCTTATAATGAGGCCCCTCTTTGCTTATGGCGGTGTTGGGGACATGAACTCCTTGGTGGCTAAGACATTTTACGCGCACAGGAACAAGAAAGATCGAGTCGATATGTTCTTGGATCCAAAAAAAGTCAAAGACTACATGCATGTAGAAGATTTTTGTGATGCTGTAGCCTTGGCATGCTCTTTGGAGCTATGGGGAAATGACTTCAATATTTCTGCTGAGGAGCCCATTCCTACATGGCAAATCATAGACATGATGTCGGGCGCATGTGGACAAGATCTGGCATATATGATTAAGTGGTATCCAGAGACGGACTACTTGGGCAATCATATTTTGTCATCGCAAAAATTTAGAAGAGAGACAGGCTGGAAACCTAAGTACACCTTCAACCGGGGCTTAGTCAAGTCATGGAGAAGTATTCTGTCTGCGGGTGACAGCTATAACCCTTTAGCTCACCTTGAGGAAGCCCAAGAAAAGGGAATAGACCTCAATCAATTTTTTCCTAAAAAAATGTAAATCTTATGCTCATGTAGTACAATTGATCTGTACTTTAAGGAGCATCTATGACAATCAATATTATTCGTCCACCTGATCGCTTTGTTGGGCTTCATGCACATTCAAGCTTTTCAACATTTGATGGATTAGGATATCCCAAAGAACATATTGATTTTGTTCTATCTGAACAACAAGGTATGGACGCATGGGCTCTTACTGATCATGGCAACGGTTCAGGATTAGCACATGCAAGATCTCATACTGTTAAGATGCAAAAAGCAGGTCGCAAGTATCGACAAATTTACGGCGTTGAATTTTACTTTGTACCCTCTTTAGAAGATTGGAGGGTGTCATATGAAGATCATCGTCAATCAATTAAAGATGCAAAGACAGCAAAGCAAAAAGAAAAGCTATCAACTGAAAAGACAGTTATCGTTGCTGACCAAGAAGTAGAACAAGGTGGTCATGTAATTGAGGATGAAGAAGAAACTAAGCGATCAAGGGGCAACAAGCCTGAGTGGAAGAGGTATTATCACCTTGTTGTAGTTGCCAAAAATCAAGTAGGATTAGGTAATTTATTTACCCTTGTCAAAAAGTCATATAAGCATGGCTTTTATCGTTTTCCTCGAATTGATTACAAGCTTTTAAAAGAGCATGGTGAAGGACTAGTAGTTTCTACTGCATGCGTCGGAGGTTTAGCGTCAGGTTTAATTTATAGGCAGTTTGCAGGACTTCGTTTTGATGAATTGCATCCTGACTTAATGAATAACTTGGATGACTATAATCCAATTATGTCACGCTTAGAAAATATGACTGATCGATTTGTTGACTGTGTAGGTCAGGATAATTTTTTCTTGGAAATGCAATTTAATGATTTGCCTGCACAACATCTAACAAATCGATGTCTTTTAGATCTTTCTCAAAAGACTAATATACCCCTTATTGCAACAGCAGATTCACACTTTCCCGATCCTCAAAAGTGGCAGGCTCGCGAGCTTTATAAGAAGCTAGGATGGATGGGCGCTAAACTTGATCAAAGCATGCTACCTAAGGAAGAAGACTTAAAGTGCATGTTGTATCCTAAAAATGCACAGCAAATGTGGGATGAGTTTAAGCAAGGATATGATCAATATAATTTTTATCAAGGACATGAAGAATCTGTTAGAGATGCTATTGAACGTACTCATGATATTACATGGCAAAAGTGCGAGGATACATGGATAGACACCTCAGTCAAGCTTCCCAAATTTGGAACACCGGAGAAGCCTGCATTTAAAATGTTGGCTGAGCTTGTTAAAGAAGCTATGATTCGAGAGGGGCTAGCATCTAATCCTGAATATGTCGAACGCATGAAGGAAGAGATGTCTGATATCAAGTATCTTGGTTATGAGGCGTACTTTTTGGCAATGTATAAGATTTTTCACCTTGCTGAAAAACGTACGCTCTTTGGGCCCGGTCGAGGTTCTGGTGCAGGCTCACTTGTAAACTATCTGTTAGGAATTACACAAATCGACCCTCTTCCTCATGGCCTTCTTTGGTCACGATTTCTTGGTCGCCATAGAACATCTTGGCCTGACATTGATACCGATGCTGGAGATCGCGATGCATTGATTGATGCTTCTAGAGAGTTGTTTGGAGATGATGCTGTTATTCCTGTGTCAAACTTTAATACGCTTAAACTTAAGTCGCTCATCAAGGATATTGCGAAGTTTTATGGAATTGATTTTACCGAAGTAAACAAAATGACAGGTCCGTTACAGGAAGAAGTTATGAAGTTTGCTAAGGATGAGAATCAAGAAAAGTCTGTGTTTGTTCTTAAACATGAAGATTGTCTAAAGTACTCTCAGGGCTATCGTGAATTCATGGAAAAATATCCAGAGGTAGGTCGACATGTCGAAACACTTTTTATGGAAAATCGATCTATTGGTCGCCACGCCGGCGGTGTAATTATTGCCCCTCCAGAAGAACTAGCATCGACAATGCCTATCATTGGTGTAAGAGGAGACCTTCAGACTCCTTGGACAGAAGGTATGAATTTTCGAAATCTTGAGGATAATGGGTTTCTAAAGTTTGACTTTTTAGGACTTACACTTCTTAAGGATGTTGAAAATTGTATTGGGCGCATTCTAAAAAAGCAAGGTAATACAAATCCAACTTTTGCTGATATTAAGACATTCTTCGATGAACATTTAAATTGTCGTTACAATGACCAAAATGACAATGATGTATGGAAGCACGTTTATCATAATGCGAGATTTACAGGAGTATTTCAATTTACAGCAACAGGTGCACGTCGTTTTTGCTTAGCGGCCCAACCAACTACCATTACAGAGTTGGCTGCATTAACCGCAATTTATCGCCCAGGACCACTTAAGGCAAATGTCCATAGGAAATATGTAAAAGCTAAAAAGAATGCCTCAGAGATCAAGTATGATCACCCTGTAATTGAAAAAGTGTTGGGCCCAACTTTTAACTTTGTTGTTTTTCAAGAGCAATTTATGACTTTGGCTGTCGAGCTGGCTGGATTTACTCCTGGAGAATCTGATAAGCTTCGCAAAACACTAGTTAAAAAGTCATTAGACACAATGGGCAAAAAGGGCGGTGAAAGAGAGGCTGCACGTAAGAAGTTTGTTGAGGGTGCATATGAACTCCACGGTATTGATAAAAACATCACGGAGGCACTCTGGAAGACTATTGAAGCATTTTCTGTATATGGCTTTAATAAGTCACATGCAGTGTCTTACGCTATTGATTCTTATTACGCAGCATGGCTCCATACGCACTATGAGACTGATTGGCTATCAACAATTCTACAATCTGAAAACAATAGTCCAAAAGGGTTATCAAAAACTATAGCAGAAATCAAAGCCATAGGATATAAATTTGCGTCTGCTGATGTGAATTATTCAGGCGATGAATGGGTATATTCAGATGAGATCAGTGCTTTTGTTCCCCCGCTAAGTTCTGTTAAAGGCGTAGGTTCTGTAGCTATGCAAGAAATGATGATGATGCGACCATATAGCTCAGTTGATGATATGCTATTTGATGAAGATGGAAAGTGGAAGCATTCTAAAATGAATAAGACATGCATTACTTCTCTTTGCAAAGTTGAAGCATTTTCATCTTTAACTGAACTAAAAGACGGTGATATTGAAAATCACCATCAACTTCTAGCAATTATAACAGATGGAAAGAACTATGACAAGCTTAAGAAGGGCCGATATGGCTTGACAAAAACTCAGCTTCGTCGAATGGAGAAAAATGGAGAAATCCCTGTTCCAATGTTAAAAAACCTGAAGGAAGAATATAAAATGCTTCAGGATTGGACACGTATTGAAAAAGTAAAAAATTATGTTGCTCTAACTCAAAGCGTTAATAATACATTAGTCTTTCCCGATGCTATGATGGAACGTGTACATGAAAAGAATATTGAATCAATCTTTTCTGTTCCTGGGGGTGAAAAAGGTGTAGGATGGTTTTGTGTAATGGATATCATTCATAAGAAGACTAAAAATGGAAAGGATTTTATGAGAATGAAAATTCTTGACATGGACAATAATACAGCATGGCTTCGGGTGTGGGGAAAGTTTCCTGAAGCACCCGATCCTTATACACTATGGGTTGCTAATGTTCACAATGATAAGAATTGGGGAATGTCAACATCTGCATGGAAGATGAAACAAGTTACAGCATATGATTAATAAGGGATTACGAATACATACAGTATGTATAGAAGGACCTGATTTGTCTGGTAAGTCTACACTCTATAGAAAGCTTCATAAGATGAGTGGGTTTAGATGGAATATTCAAGATCGATCTGAAGTAAGCATGCTATGTTTTTCTAAGTTTTATAATAGAGGTGATGCAAATAATTGGCGATCAGCACTTAATGATCGCCTCCGAGACATGAATCATCGATATATCTTATTGTTGCCAGACATACAGCTTCTTAAAGAAAGGTATTTGTCGAGAGGCGATGAAATTCATACGCTTGAATCTCTTTGTAGATCATATGAGATATTTGATGAAGAGTTTCAATCTTTAAAGGTGTATCCAAATGTATTGTGCATTAATGTAACAAAAGAAAATGAAAACAATATTGCAAATATAGCGTATCAGTGGCTCGAAAATGAAGAGACTGAAACATTAATAGATTTAGCAAAACGATTTGAAAAGTCAGCTTATGCATGTGACAATGAAATATTGGGATCCCATGCTCAATATTTTCTAGATAGTGACTATACTGATGCTGATAGCTCTGTAATGGATTATGAGCCGGAAAAAGAATATTATCAAGGAATTCGAGATCAATTTTTAAGAAAAATTGCAAAAGAAATTTCCGGAGAAAATGAATTTATATCACCTCAAAATCCGCAAATCACGAGACGATTTGTTTATGCACATGATAGCTGTATTTCTATGATTAACTGTCTTATAAGAAATAATCGATTGAACGTTTTCGCGGTAATTCGATCTTCTAATGCTAGAGACATATTATCTTATGACTTAAGATTTATTGTTACATTGATTAGTGAAGCAGAATCATTTTTTAATACTAAAATTGATGAAAGAGTATTGAATGTAACAATACATTCAGCTCATATCATAAACTAAAATTATTATACGATTATATTGTAAGGATATTGTAAGGTGAGAGATATGCAAAAAGTTTTAGTTACAGGAGGCTGTGGATTTATAGGCAGCCATTTAGTACGACAGTTAGTTAAGTTGGAAGAATATGATATTGATGTTGTTGATAATTTAGCATCAGGTAGTTTGGAAAGCTTATCTGGGCTTAAGACACGATGTGTTGCTTCTGGATTGTTACCAATTTATGAGCAAAATGAAGAAAAGAATGATCCAAGCTCTATTTTAGTAATTGCGGGTGACTTTGTAGACCCTAATGTTTTAGAAAGAATTATGCAAAAACAATATGATATTGTTTTTCATTTGGCTGCAAATCCTCGGGTAAGTTATAGTGTAGAAAACCCTACAATCACTACAGAAGAAAACATTTATAAGACAACTGCACTATTCGAAGCTTGTCAAAAATCTGGTGTTCGTCGTGTCGTTTTTTCATCATCAAGTGCTGTATATGGAAACACACAAGATCTGCCAACAAAAGAAGATGATGCTATAGCTAGTAACATTCAGTCACCATACGGGTTGCAAAAAAAGGTATGCGAAGATTTTTCACAATTGTTTCATCGTTTGTATGGAACTGATATTGTGTCACTAAGGTATTTTAATGTATACGGCCCTGGGCAAATGGGAGGTACGGCATATTCAACTGCTGTATCTGCATGGTGTAATGCAATACATTCAGGCTCAGTCTTAAGAAGCGACGGTGATGGATCTCAAACTAGAGACATGATATATGTTGATGATGTAGTATCTGCAAATATACTTGCTGCCGAAGCGCCACCTGCAGCTGCCGGCAAAATATTCAATATTGCTACTGGTTATTCTATTAGTAATTCTGAAATATTGACAATGTTTCATGATCATTATGGAGACCAAGTTAAAGTAAAGTCAGCACCTGAACGTCCTGGCGACGTTAAACATACATTGGCAAGTATTGAAAATGCAGAACTTGAATTGGGTTTCCGAGCTCGAACATCATTTTCTGAAGGTCTACAAAAAACATGGAAATGGTGGGACACATTAGACTCTGAAAGGAATGACACTTGAGAGATCCTGAATTTATCATATTCACGGGACCTATGTTTGGTTCCAAGACAACACGTTTATTGGCAGCTGTTGATAGATACAAGTATCAAAATAAAGATATTGTTGCATTCAAGCCACGAATGGATAATAGATATTCTAGCGTAGAAATATGTACGCACAGCGGTGGAAAAATAAGTGCTATTGGTGTAGAAACAGGTCATGATATTCTAAAATTTATAGATGATTTAGAGGGCGGCGTTGATGTTATTGCAATTGATGAAGCTTTTATGATTGATGATTGCGCAGCAGCAGCACTTACGCTATTCAGGAAAGGAGTTACAGTAATTGTAAGTTCACTACAACTTTCTGCTAGCGGAAATGTTTTTGAAGAAGTTCGAGATATGATGCCATGGGCGACAAGAATAGAAATTTGCCCGGCTGTGTGCCCTATTACCGGTCGGAATGCATACTATACACATCGTAAGATAGATAGCATTGATGAGATTACAGTTGGCGGATCAGATATTTATGAGCCGCGGTGCTGGGAATTTCACGGTTTTATGAACAGAAAGGAGCACTGATATGGCATTCGTTGAACCAACTTCGGTCGACTGCGTTATTTATCACGCTGACTGTACTGACGGATTTGGTGCTGCGTATGCTGCATGGAAGCAACTAGGAAACAGAGCCGAGTATCATCCATGTAAGCATGGCACAGCTCCCCCAAATGTTAAGGGTAAAGTTGTTGCAATTTTAGATTTCTCATTTGATAATGCAACAACAAAAAAGATGATTGAAGAAGCTGCAGGCTTAATTATTATTGATCATCACAAGTCAGCCATGGTTGAGCTCCATGATATATCTAATACACATTTTGATATGACAAAATCTGGTGCTACTTTGGCATGGAATTTTTTCCATCCAGGAAAAGAAGCCCCTAAATTTATCAACTATATTGAAGATCGTGATCTTTGGAAGTGGGAGTTGCCCTACTCAAAAGAGTTTGCTGCTGCTTTTGATATGGTTCCATTTGAATTTGAAGAATTTGAAAAATTTGAAGATGACTCTGTTTTTGATGATGCAGTCAAAAGAGGGTCTTATATACTGGCATATTCAAAGACAGTCGTCAAGAAGGTTTGCGAAAAAGCATCACCAAGAAAGCTAGACGGTAAAGACATTCTAGTTGTTAATGCATCACACTGGATGTCCGAAATCGGTGCCCGCCTCTCTCCTGACTGTGATGTTGCCATGATTTGGTACTATGATCACAACGACAGGGTAATTAAGGTGAGTCTTCGATCGTTTCATGATACTGTCGATGTTACAGAAGTTGCCAAGAAATTTGGCGGTGGTGGTCACAAGAAGGCATCTGGGTTTACACTGCCCGGTGATGCAAATGTCGACGACATATTTGATGACGTACGACAGAAGAAGGAAAGAAATGCAAAGCGGCAATCAAGATCTACGCGAAAAAAGTCTACAACAAACTCAGGATCCGGATCAACGTCCTGATTGGCATCAGACATGGATGGATGTTGCTCACGTCATTGCGCTTCGATCATATGATAAAAGATACAAGGTGGGTGCTGTTGTTGTCACAGATGACAATACTCAGCTTTTATCACTGGGCTATAATGGCAATTATGCAGGCGGACCTAATATCGCAGAGTCAGAAGAACCAGGTCAATCGGGTTTTCTTCATGCAGAGATTAACGCACTTCTAAAGCTTGACTACAATAACCCTAAAAGAAAGAAAATGTATCTCACATTATCACCATGCCCGATGTGCGCAAAGGCTATCGTTAATGCAGGTGTGGATGAGGTAATCTATTTTCAGGAGTACAGGGACTTAACTGGCGTAAAGATCCTTAAGGATTCGGGTGTAGTAACCAGAACTTTTTCATCTCCACGAGAATAGATATTATAGTAGGAGTAATTTTGTGTGGAGCCCCCTGAATGTATTCTAAAGATAATATGACGCTAGCTGAAATTTCAAGAATTTGTACGGTAACATACGCAAAGTCTCTACGTGCCTGTGCAATAAGCCAAGGTCGATTGGTCGAGACATTTCTAGAAACAAGAGATCTTGCCCTTCTTTTAGAAGAGGAAGAAGTAGCATTTACTGATGATGATGCTAATGCACTTAAGGCAGCAGTTGATGACTTAAAAAAGAAAGTCGATGATGTTAAAAAACTAAACGACTCAGTCTTAGGCGGCAAGATGAGCGGATCAGTCTCTGCCATTGAAGGATTAATGGGTGACATACCTGATGTTTCATCAATTGCCAGCCTTGCAACATCTGGCGACGGAGAAAAGCTAAAGGACGCGCTAGAAGAGCTTAATGAGCCTGTCAATAAGGTGGGCGAAGCCATAGCAATTATGACCCAAGCTCTGCAGGATGTTGCTCAAAATATTGCCGCAGCTGCTAAAGGACTAACAGACGAGCAAAAAGAGATGACCGTCGCAGAGCTTGCTGACAAGGCCAAAAATAAGGAGCTTAAGTCAGAGGATGGAAAGGAAATCGATTTTCCCGATCCTGACGCGATTAAGAAGGGCGCATCAAAGGCATTAGTCACCCCCGGGTGGTTCCAAAAGTCTCTTAAGTCTGGGATGGATGCGGCAAAGAAAGATGCAGGAGGATTTTTCGGTAAGGCTATGTCGTTTATGAAGGGGCTCTTTGGCGGCGGCGGGAGTGATAAACTAATCGATCCTGAAACATTTGCTACAGAATTTATGGAGCTTACACTAGAGGAGCTTGAGGCAGGAGCAAAAGCCGCAGGTGACTTGTCTAGTTCTATGCAGGAAACTGTCGCGTCAAATGCTGAAGCAACCGGTGCAGCACAAGCCTCCGCTGCAGCCGAAGCCGAAGGCGACGATGGTAAGGAAGGAGAGCTCCCAGACTCTGCTAAGAAGGCTGAAAAGCGACCTGATTTTGACATTTCAGACCTTATAAAACTTTTATCTATTACAAATGCTTCCGCTGCTAAATCTCTAGAGGGCTTACCAGAAGAAGAACAAGAAGCAGCCATGACTGATGATCTTGAAGCAATTCAAGGTGGTGAAGTTAGTCCTGAAGAGGCTTTAGACGGTGTTGCTGAAGAAGCCGAAGAAGCTGCTGATGCCCCTAAATGGTCTGAAATTTCAAAAGACTTTTTAGATGATCTAGGCGATGAATCAAAACCGGACGGCGAAGAGCTAATTGGCAATCTTAAAGATGATGAAGATTGGGCACAAAAAGTAGGTGCAGCAATCAATATGTCAGAAAGGTTTGTTCCTTCTAGGCTTCCAATGACAATTCTTCTTCAAGAAGACGTTGCTTTTGATGATATTATGACAGCAGCTTCATCCATAGTCGATGATGAAGCCAAAGCCAAGAAGTCTGCAATTACATTAGCACAATCAATTATTGATGCAGGTGTTGAAGTTAGTGACGTTCCAAGTGAAGATGAAGACGGTGAGGCGCCTGAGGCGAAAGAAGTTGAAGCTGCCTTAGATGAACTAGAACCTGGGCTTACATCTTATATAGACGATAATCAGGATATTATTGCAAAAGCACTTGCAGATCTGCTTAAAGGAAATGAAGAGATTGCTGCCAAAGTTGCAGAGCTTCTCGCAGCAGATGAGGGTGAACGATCAGGTGAGGCAGAAGAGGTCGCTGATCTTGCCGATGATGCAGGAGTCTCACAGGATGATATCGATGCAGCCATTGAACAAGGAATTGAAGATGCCACAGAAGATCTTTCAGATGAAGTTGCTAGCGAAATTGGTGATGGCCGAGAAGAGGCATTAACAAATTATCAAGCCGCTGAAGAAGCAGACGATGAAGATCTAGATGACAAAATAGCTGAAATCATATCAGATATCTCAGGTGAGTTAGGAGTTGATCCTGAAGAACTTGTAGCTGCTCTTGATGATGATGAAAAAATGGCAGAGTTCTTCATGGCGCTTGAAGATGATGTAAATATTGATGATTTAGCTGAAGCAATTGAAGAATTACAAGAACTTCTTGCGCAGGCAGTTGAAGATGCAGGAGTTGCAGCAGAGGGAGAGTCTCAGCCTGGTGAAATGACGCCTGAAGAAAAAGAAGGTGCCATAGAAGCTATAAAAGATACAACAGAAAAGTGGCAAGAGGCAAAAGATGACGACGATGAAGCCAAGAAAGAAGAGGCTGAAGAGCTAATTGCAGCTGTTGCAGAAGAACAAGGTATTGATACAGATACGCTAATCAGTATCATTGAAGATCCAGAAGAAAATCTTGAAGATGCTGTTAAAGAAAATGAACTAGAAATTGATAAGCTTCAGGGTGCAATTGAAGATTTAGCAAATGAAATTGCAAACATGCTTAGCCGAGAAATTGAGGATGAACCTGGAAATTTAACAGATGATGAAAAGGATGAGCTAGAAGCACTCTTAGAACCTGTTGCTGATGACTATGAAGAAGTAGAAGCTGAAGACTCTGATGAAGCTGAGGGTGTCATAGAAGAGCCGGCCCAGGAATTAGGTGTAAAACCTGATGAGCTTGGAGACGCTTTAGAAGATATCGATGCCTTGGATGCTTTAGTTACTGATAAAGAGCTTAAGTTCTCTGATGTAAAGGATCAGTTGGTTGCTGCACAAGAAAATCTTGAAGGTGGTGCCGAGGGAGAAGAAGATGATCCTGCTGAAGTTGAAAAGATTGTAAGTGCTGCTACTGATTCCGCTGAAGACCCAGATGATTCAGAAGAAGCTGTTGAAGATGCAATAACACAAGCTATTGATAATTGGGAAGATCAGCTTTCAGATAGACAAAAGAAAAGAGTCAATTCTAAAGGAAGGTTAGATCAACTTAAGCAGGCAGTTGCAGATGCTACACCACCTCAAGTTGATCCTCCAGCTGACCCTGAAGATGTACATAAGGCAGGTGAAGATTGGGGTAAACAACATAAGATTGATGATCCCACTAGCGCCCTAGGAAATCCCAAAAATTTCTCTCCGGAGCAAATGAAAAAGCTTATTGATCTTTTTCCAGATATTGTACAAGATGTACAAGGCGAAGAGGGCGAAGAGGACGAAGACAAGGGTGAAAAGAACACCTATAAGCGCGGAGATTTTGAAAAGAAGCTAGAAGATGCATTTACTGCTGCAATGCCTGACTTAGCAAAGTCTGGTGGTGATATGTTGGCAGTTGCACTTGGCGACTGGATCATGAATAACGATGTTGAAGAAGTTGTTTTAGAAAACAAAGACTTCAGCAAGATTCTTTTAGAAAAGTACGACTTTAAAGCAATTTCAGATTATATGAAGGGCGAAATTAGTGATCTTGCTAAAGAGCTTGGCTATGAAGGAAAAGAAGATGCAGTTCTTGCTGACTTCTTAAGAGCAGTTGAGCCAGTCTTGGGAGAGGAAGGAATTGAAATAAACGGAATTCCTGATGACTCTACAGAAAAAGATGATGGCGACGGAAAACCTCAATCTGAAGATGAAGAAAAAGAGACCGATGACGCAACTGAAAAAGCATCTGCTGCTGCTGAAAAAGAAGCCGCGTCTAAAGGGCTTTCACCTTCCGCAGGCGCTCAAGAAATTGTTGCACAATGGGCTGAGTCTGGCAAAACACTTTCAAAGAATGTATCAAAGAAGCAACGAGAAAAGCTTAAGGGTGCATTAACTCCTATTCTAGATACTGCTGCTGAAAAGCTTAAGGGCGAAGTAGAAAAAGCAGTGGATGATTGGCGCGGAGCTCAAAAGGTATTGCAGAAACCAAACGTTTCAGATAAGCAAATCAATACGCTCAAGCAAAGCCTTTCAGATTTTATATCAACTGTTGTTAAGTCAGAATCGCGAAATCTCTCTCAAACAAAGAAAATCTTGATCGAGAAAATTACAAAATTTTTAATATCACAGGCAGGATTTACACGAGTTGAGCTCAGAACAATGGATCAAAAAACGCTTTTAGAAAATTTTGTTCATAGCTATTGCAATATACAAACACACTCTCTGGACAGGAGAGGCATGCTGGTTGAGGTTTTAGATACAAGAACCAATTTTAAGACCAGTTATGCAGAAGAATCAACAGCGGACCGATGGACGCGTCTGGCAGGATTATCATGAGTAAGCAAATTCTTAAAATGCTCCGAAAGGAGTACACAATGAGATTACTTGAGGCATTAACAGAAACAGATCTGTTAGACAAATCAGGAAAGGTAGTTGTTGGTCAAGGATTAAAAGTCCGACACAAAGATTCACAATTTGAATATACTATAGACACTATTGAACAGGGTCCTGACGGTAAGTACAAAGTAACTCTCCGTAATCCGGATGCACCAAGATTTGAACCTGCTGCATCTGATGCTCTATTAGGTGAGGAAGATGGTTTATTGGCTGCGCCACCCGCTCCCTCAATTGAAGCTGAGCCTGCAGTAAAGGTAAAACCTGAAGAAGAAGAGC
>Ga0208275_1000002_pt1 | contig 54427 bp, 58 predicted proteins | sample ETNtaG_FD_185757 | JGI IMG/M metagenome (GOLD analysis project Ga0208275, IMG submission 185757) | Marine microbial and viral communities from oxygen minimum zone, Eastern Pacific Ocean - ETNP201306PF49B (SPAdes) (version 2) | ecosystem: Environmental > Aquatic > Marine > Oceanic ... | reverse complement strand
GAGGGTGCTGGTAAAGGATATGCAATAGATAATGTTGAACACACATATAACGTACCTCTCTTTGATCTTCCCTATGTTAACGCCATTATGGACGAACATGGTTTATTAAGAACAAGATTAATGAAAATGAAACCTAAAGCTTGTTACCTATGGCATGCTGATCTAACAAAAAGATTACACATACCAATAGTTACACATGAGCATTGTTTCTTATTAGTAGATAATGACAGAATACATTTACCAGCCACAGGAGAGGCATACGTTGTAGATACAACACAATTTCATACAGCATTAAATTGTTCTAAAGATTGTATAAGAACACATATAGTAGGAGCAATTCCTGATTAAATTGTTTATCTATTTCTGGATAGTAGCGATACTTATAGCAATAGGTTTAGGTTATTATCACAATACTTTGATATGGTTATGACAAGATTTCCAACAGCAGACGAAAGATGGCCTAGATCAGGTGAAGTAATACCTGAAGAGCCTTTATATGACGCCGTTATTACATCACTACCAGGTATGGACAAAAGTAAACCGGCACCTGGTCCTTCTTTTCTAAAAGGTTATCTAGAACCATTAGGTTTTAAAATAAAAGTCGTTGACGGTCATATGTACGACACGTTAGATAATATAGAAAAAGAAATATCAAAATACAATTTTAAATGGTTAGGTATATCAGTATTTTCTTTTATGCAAAAAGAAGATGGTTTAAATCTAGGTAAAAGATTTGAAAATGTATTTTATGGTGGCTCAGGTGTTGATATTAAATGGCCAACTCCATATTACATAGTAGGAGAAGGAGAATATGCTTTACGTGAGTTCTTAAAAGGTAACTTTGATTATCCAGGTATCAACGGAAAACTACCAGTACAGATAGAGAACATAGAAGACTTACCACCACCAGATTATTCAGACGTAATACAACATCAAAAATATAGAAAGTTTGTAATATCAGGATCAAGAGGTTGCGTTAGAAACTGTACCTTTTGTGATGTTGCAAGTATATGGCCTAAATTCAGATGGAAGACAGGTAAGAAAATCGCCGATGAAATGCACCAAGTATCTGAACAAACAGGTACAAAGAAAATACACTTTTCAGATTCATTAATCAATGGCTCTATGAAACATTTTAGAGATTTATGTAGAGAGTTATCTAGCAGACCTAAAAAGATTAAATGGGAGGCACAGTTTATTGTAAGAGATCAAAAGACTTTCTCACAAGAAGACTTTGACAACTTGGCAAACTCTGGTTGCAATGGACTAGAAATGGGTATAGAAGCAGGTAACGAGGAAGTTAGAGACCATATGAGAAAGAAATTTAGTAATAATGATATAAGATATTTTGTGGAAAATCTCGGAAAGCGGAATATAACTATGAAGTTCTTACTGATTGTCGGTTATCCCACGGAAACGGAAAAAATGTTTGAAGATACTCTACAACTTTTGAGAGATTATAAAAAGTATTCACATTTAATAAGTGTATCTCACCACGTGATGATGACCTTTAAAAATACTCCATTAGATTTTGAACATAGAGAGTTATTTGATAATGAGTTCGGATTTAAATGGAAAAATGAAAACTCTGATTTTGATATACGATTTGAAAGATTTATAAAAGTATATGAATTGGGAGTTAAACTAGGTTACCAATTTCAAGAACACTGTTTAGAAAAAATAGAAAGATATAAATCTGATAAACTTAATGAAGATAGAAAGTCTATAGGATTTATTCACCCTAAAAAGAAAAATCAATTACACGTTCAAAGTTAAAAAGATTTATTAAATCCTAAAGTAAACTTTCTTCCTTCTTGACTAAACCCATGAGGTGATTCATAATTTTCATCTAGTACATTTAATATACTGATACCAAAATCTATACCATAATAATTATAACCAATATTAAAATCTAATAAATGAGTTTCTGGCATTGATATGGTTGACCAATTAGAGTTGTGTACATCTAAATGTTTATCTTTCCACTTATAGTTTGTAGTTAAAGACCAATTGTTTTTAAAGTCATAGTTATGCATTAAACCAAAACTCCAATTAGGTCTTCTTAATTGTATACTATCATTTTTCTTACTGTTTAAATGACTTGCAAAAACTTTAAAATCTTTTTCACCATAACTTAACTCTATACCATCTGTATTTAAATCGCCAATATCATTTTGAAATATGGTTGTTGAGAAATTGTTTTTAGTTAATGTTAGCTCTTGTGATTCTCCATATTCAATAGCAGTCCATGTTGTTTTATCTTTATAACTTGTTGATGTACTACCACTTATACTTAAACCATCTTCTAGTTCTTTAAAGAAACCTAATTTATATGTTTCGTGTTCTTCATCAAACCTATGATGATATGAAAATATATTATGTGAAAAATTAAAGAAGTATCCTAAATTATGATGTTGACTTGTTAATGATTCATTATGTTTGTAATCAAAACCAAATCCATATTTTTCTTTTTGATGTGTACCTCTTATAGTATAGTTTTCACTTTCATAATGAGAGTCGTCATAGTCTCTATCATATTCGTGTGTATGAAAAGTTAAACTGTTATTTAAATAATCAACACCAGTTTGAAAGGCAAAGAAAGTATTATCTGCCCATTTACCATCTTGTATAGAAACATTATGGCCATCTATATCAGTAAAAGTGTTTCTTGCAAACCAAGTTGTTCGCCAATGTACAAGATCATACCATTTACTTACATTAACACCTATTGTTTTATTATTTGTTCCATCTTTTTCGTCAGCACCTGATAAAGCAGAAACGTTTTGTGATTTATGCTCACCTGCTGAAACAGATATATCAAAGTCATTTAATCTAGTATAATAATTACCACTAATAGTTTTATCATTACCATTACCTGATAAACTTAATCTTTTATCATAATCTACCGTTGTTCTAAAATTAATTGCACCACCAACAGCGTCTGCTCCCCAATGAGCACCTTGTGACCCTTTGTATACATCTATTTGTACAACATTGAACATAAAGTCTTGACCAACATCATGGGCACCTGTAGGTGTAGAGTAATCATTGATTGGTATTCCATTTAATAATACTAATGTGTGATTAGAGTTTGTGCCTCTTAAAAATAAAGATGATTGTTGACCTGTAGAACCTGATTGAGTTATATCTAGGCCTTGAACATAATTTAATACTTTAGGTAAATCAATTAGATTATACTTTTCAATTTCAGATTTTTTAATTGTATGTGTAGGTGTTATCTTATCACCTAATGCGTTTGAATTGTTTATATTTGGATATATTGTAATACAAGGAATCTCATCATTCCAATTACAATCACTATCCTTGGAATAGGCAACATTAGCCCACACCAAGATTAACATAAGAATTAATCTTATCATTGAGTCTCCTTGCTCGTTATATGACCTAGGTGGCATTCGGAGTATAACCGTATCAAGTAATCTGAACGAATTCCACGTCACTTTCCCACTACGCTTTTAGGCCATTATTATATAGTATCACATTTAATCCAAAATGGCAACTTTCCGAATATAAATAGATGTATGGCAGGGATAGCAAACTTAACGATAGACCAAGGGTCTAATTTTACATACGATTTAGAAGTCACAAATTCTGACGGTACAGATTTTGATCTTACTGGTTATACAATGGTGGCTAAGATGGCACAAGGATATTCAACAACATATCCTAGAGTAGTGTTTTCTTGTGTTGCAAATAATCCAACAGATGGTATAGTGACTATAAGTTTAACTGCTGATCAAACAAAAGCATTAACAGCTGGACGTTGGGTGTTTGACGTTGTTGCTACTCATACCGATAGTTCGGTTACTCGTTTATTAGAGGGTATTGCTATTGTAACTCCGTCTGTAGTAAAAGCTTTTTAAGCGTTATATTCAAATACAGCTTTATTTTCACCTTTATTGACAAGTTGAAATTGGAATTTATTCATATATCCTGCTAAAGCATCCCACCTTAAACCTGTAATATCATCAAATATCCAAACTGTTTGATCTGCTTTTCTTTGATTAAAGAAAACGGCCTCTTTTAAAACACTTTTAGTATCGTGTGGACCGTCATAGTGTACAAGTTCATATTTTGATATCATATGTTTATGTTCTTCATAAACAGGATAACCATCGTGAAATCTATTAAAAAACTCTGAATCTTCAAAGTTAACTAAATGAAACTCTGGATAATCTTCAGCAAAGTTTATTAATGTTGTCTTTCTCATTAAGTTATCATAGTTAAACTTTCTTGCTAATACACTATCAGAAGCTGCATAATCAATATTACCATATGGGTCTATACCTAAATGATTTAATCTAACTTTAGGGTGGTAATGTCTGTATGCGTCTATAATTGTTTTACTACCTAATCCTAATCTAACGCCGAGTTCTACACTAGCACCAATAGGATGTTTTAATCTTTGTACTGCTTCGGCTAATGAAGTATACTCTACACTATCACCTGTAAATTTCTCTCCTTCATTTACTTCTAATGCATATTTTCCAGTTTCAGGATCAATACCTGGATAAACTCTCTTAACTGCTTTTGCAGTCTTATCAATAAATCTAGTATCTTTGGCACCTTTGCCTTCAACCTCTGTTTTATATTTTGCTGTATCGTGACCTAAATCATTTACACGATTAACACTTTCTTGTTGTCTGATTTCTTCAATATTACGATTTTTCATTATTTGACCTACTTCAAACGTACTGTTACCTGTGTGTTTACAACGTATTGTAGTATCAGCCCAAATTTTAAATCCTTTTCCTCTTGCTTTTCTACAGAAATCAACATCTTCGGATAATGTATTATTATGATCTAGTGCCGAATGGTAAGTATAATAAGGATAACCAACTGCCTTTAATACTTTACTTTTAATAAGAGCACAACCCATACCACAAGCTACTATCTCTACTAAAGGATGATCTTTAATTTTTTCCCATGGAATACGTCTAGAGCCACCATTTGGTATTTGTTCATAAACTTCCAATGAGTGAGTTCCTGGTATTCTTTGAATATAAAGACCTGAAACTATATCTTTATCATGTCCAAGCATTTTAGATAATGTATCTTTATCAAAAGATATATCACTGTCTACAGAAAACAAATAATCATAATGTTCTCCCCAATGTGCTATTAGATTTCTTATTTGGTCTATTTGATATCCATAAAAGAATTGAAACTCTACTTTAAATCCTTCTGGAATAATTAGATCATATATTGCTTTATATGTATCTGGTTCTATGTACTTGTTTGTTGGTATGGCTATTAATATTTTTTTCATTGGTTAATTATCCTATTTGCGTTTTTTGTTTGTACTTCACTGTTAATTTTATAATCATTAAGAGGATTTATATCATTATAATTATATACTATATCTGATACAACTTTTACTTTCTTTGGATCAGCTTGTTCTATAAGAGAATAAAATATAGAACCGTCTCCACCAGCTTTATACCATTCTCCACTTCCATCTTGGAAATTACTATCATCAAGACCATCTAAAAGTCCTGCTTTAAATGTTCTTAAATGTGTGTATGGCATATTCCAATTGAATTTGTATTTTCTGTATTCTTTCTTTTGTTTTATTTCCTCTGGATAGTTTTGTGCTATTAAAGGTATTCTATCTACCATTGAATAACATGACCCATAAGTAAATTCTGTAGTGCCATCATAGAGATTATTATAAAATTGAAATATCTCATTATCATTTATAAGAGAATCATCACCGTCTAAAAACATAACTATGTCATCTGGTTTACAATATTTTCTTATAGACTCTATTTGATTTCTAACAGCTCCTTTATTTTCATCATTTTTAATTACTGTTATTAAATCACTTCTAAAATTTTCCACAAAGGAACAGGCTTTCTCATATGTCTTATCTGTAGAGGCGTCATCAATTACAATCATATGGTAATTATCATAATCTTGTGTCGCAACTGATTTAATACATTGTTGTATGTATGCTTCAGAATTGTAAGTAGGAGATATTATAACTATTCTTTGTTCTTTTTTTCTAGGTAAATAACTATCTTCTATATTTGAAAATCTTCTACCAAATACTTTTTTAACTCTATGATTGATATGAGATACTTTTCTATATTCATCTATTGGTAAATATTCTCCTAATGTTCTATATAAATGTTGTTTCCATTGTAGTGCTACACTATCCCAACCAACGACACCTTTAATTTGATTACAAGCATATTGTTTTTGTTGGTGTAAATATCTATTATGATGAGCTGCTATTGTGGCTTGTACAAATTTTTCTACTTGTCTCTTTTTTGGAATAAATGGAAATAAGGAATTTGGTTCTATTGCATAGTCTATCATATAACAAGCTTCACTAACTGCTGTTTCTTCTAAAGCACCAAAACGTGTACCGATGATAGGTGTATTATATGCTATTGCCTCTAAAGATGATATACCAAATGTTTCAGGAAAGGCACCTGGAAATAATTTAAAACTTGCTCTTTCTAATATATCTGCTATTTCAGATTGTTTTATAACACCTGTAAATTCTATACCTAAATTTTTATTCTTTGGATCTTGGGACATTTTTGTCCATTCTTCTCCTTGAGCATCCATCTTTTTTCCTGGGAAGACATAAAATCCTCCAATACATATTAATTTAGCTTCAGGTATTCTTTTTTTAATTTCTGGCCATATATCGTTAACTAAAGGTGCCATACCTTTTGTGAAAGCTGCATTGAAGACATATAAGTAAGGGTCTTTTCTTCTTATATCAACTTCATCTTTATAGGTTACTATTCCATTTCTTGTTTGAAAAAATCTATGTTTTAATACTTCCATATTTCTTTTTTTACCATGATCACAATTCATTACGTAAGTTGAATGGAAATCTGATAAAGTAAATACTTCATCTATGTGACCTTGTACTAAAAGGTCTTCTAACACAAGATCGCCGTTTGCAAATGTATCGTGCATCCAAACTACTTTGTGTTTTGCGTTAGCTTTGATTGCTGAATATCTTTGAGGATTGTATTCTTGAAACTGTTTGTATAGATTAGGTGGTAGAAAAGGAATGATTGTTCTTAAAGAAATAACAATATCAAATTTAAAATCATGTTTATAATCTAAAATAGTATTATCTATATAACGTACACCATCATAGGTGCCTTCGGTTGCAAGAGAAGGATCACGATTACAGTTATTAAAGATAGTGACATTAAAACCTAGTTTAGTTAGTTCTTTGGCCATTAAAAGAGTCGCAGATTCGGATCCGCCAAGACCTCTTTTCTTCAAAGTGTCTCCATCATAAGGTAGACCAATTATGTCTAAAAATGCAATAGAAATCATTTATTTTATATCTTCAATTCACTACAGATTATTTATAAATATACTATAACAGATTAAGAAAAAAAAGTCAATGCTTGGACTTTAATATGAGGGAGAATAATATCGCATTATGCCAGTAATTAAGAATGCCGGAGTCCGTGTAGGTTTAGGTACCAGAGGATATACAGGATCGGCTGGTACTTCAGGATACACAGGTTCTAAAGGGGAACAAGGGGCTGCTGGATCACCAGGTGGTTATTCAGGCTCACAAGGTTTCACAGGATCAGTTGGTGCTCAAGGACCAGGTGGTGGTTATACAGGATCAGTTGGTGCTCAAGGTGTAGCAGGTTTCACTGGATCAGTAGGTGATCAAGGTACAGTAGGTTTTACTGGATCAGTAGGAACAGGATACACAGGATCAGCAGGTGCTGATGGATCAGACGGCTCAGTTGGTTTTACAGGATCAACAGGAGCAGGATACACAGGATCAAAAGGAGATAGTGGAGCTGCCGGTGCAGTTGGTTTTACAGGATCAAGAGGAGTTGCCGGTGCCGATGGATCAGATGGTGCTGATGGAGCTGCCGGTGCAATTGGATATTCAGGATCAAAAGGTGACGCAGGTACAGCCGGCGCCGTTGGTTTTACAGGATCAACTGGAGCAGGTTTTACAGGATCACGTGGTGAACAAGGACCAGGTGGTGGTTATGCAGGCTCACAAGGTGCAGTTGGATATGTTGGATCAAAAGGAGATTTAGGTTATACAGGATCAAAAGGTTCTGACGGAGCTGCAGGCGCTGATGGTGCCGATGGCGCTGTTGGTTTTACTGGTTCTACAGGAGCAGGATTTACAGGTTCAGTTGGTGCAGTTGGTTTTACAGGATCAGCAGGATCAGGTTCAGGTTCTCCATTAGTATTCACAACTTCAGGAGATTATAGAACACTTACAGGATATACAGATGGTGGTACAACTTCTACAATTAGAACAGCAGAATTTTCAGGTGATCTTTTAAGATTAACTTTAGCAACTTTTACTCCTTCATTTTCAGCTTCAGCAAATCCATCAAGTTCAAATAATTGGGACGTACCAGCAACAGGATTTTCTGTATCAGTAGATAACCCTAGTGACGTTACATCAGACTTTATAAGTTCAGTTTACTCTATCACTCAAACAAGTGGAAGTGTTAACGGTACTTTAACAAATTATTCAGCAGGAAGTAAATCACAAACACCAGCAGGTGGTGTAGATTGGAATCAAACTTTCACTGTTGACAATTCAAACTCATATATTAGACCAATATCAACTAGTCGTACTGGAGGTTCGGCTGGTGCAACAGTTAAATTTAATCATAATGACGGCAGTGAATCAGAATACACAGCTTCTGATACATCGTTCAGTGTAAACTGGTCAACAGCGTCAATGAGTTTATCTAAATCAAATGTTAGTGGTAAAACATTTTTAAAATCTTATGCTAGTACATCGTACTCAACTAACGTAAGTGGTATATCAAATTCAAGTAACACTTCACATGCTTTAACAGCAAGTGGTGGTACTTTGAGTACAAATTCAGGAAGCGGTTATGTGAGTGGGACATTTACATTTACATCACCTATACATAAAGACAATACAGGCGATACTCGTACAATCTCAAATACGTGTACGTTCACAAGACCTGTTGATGTAACAGGCACCTCATATACGACAGATCAGTCGTCAACAACAAGCAACGTATCTGCCTCATTTACATATCCGTCTTTCTGGATCTGGACAACAGGAGTTGGAACAACTCCAACTCTTACTGATATAATTGATGATTCTGAATCTACAGGTTTTGAATCAGCAGTAAATGAGTTGGCAAATCAAACAAGAACATTTTCAGTACAAGCAGTTAACAATACAGATTCCAACCCTAGAGCATTTTGGTTTTGTGTTAGAAATTCAGCGTCTCAACCTGGTACATTTAAAACAGGTGCAAGTGCAGGATTATTAAGTGATGTTGGTACAACAGATGGTGGAACAATTACACTAGTACCTGATTCACCATTATCAGGACAAACAGGAGAGAGTTACCATATGTATGGAATAACTTTACAACCGGGAACAACTTACGTGGAGATAGGAGCATAATATGGCTAGCAACTACGATGGTTTAACCCGAAACGTCTGGCCAGGTACATGGAGTACCGGCACTAACTCGCCTATCGTTTTAGATACGGAAGTTAGAGGTACACTTCAAAGTATTTCTGGTGACGCCAGCGATAGATTAACAGATATTCCAGGTGCAAGAATCCAGGAGGGTATGTTAGTATATGTTAAGAACACATATACTGCTGGTTCATATACAAGAACAGGTGACAAATATTATACTTACAAACTTCAAGGTAGTGAAGTAAGAAGTAATATTACAGGTGCAGTTCCTAATGCTGAGGCTAATTGGTCATTATTCAGTTCAGGTGGTGGAGCAGGTTATACTGGTTCAGCAGGTGCCATTGGTTTTACAGGATCAGTAGGTGCTATTGGTTATTCAGGATCAAAAGGCGATGTAGGATATTCAGGATCAAAAGGTGACCAAGGAGATAAAGGTTATACAGGATCAATTGGTGACGATGGTGCTATAGGTTATTCAGGATCAAAAGGAGATTTAGGTTATACAGGATCAAAAGGAGATAGTGGAGCTGCCGGTACAGTTGGTTTTACAGGATCAAAAGGAGATATTGGTAGTGTAGGTTTCACAGGATCAAAAGGTTCAGATGGTGGCGAAGGACCTATAGGTTATTCAGGATCAAAAGGAGATATTGGTAGTGTAGGTTTCACAGGATCAAAAGGTACAGCAGGTACAGCTGGCGCCGTTGGATATGTTGGATCAAAAGGAGATTTAGGATATACAGGATCAATTGGTTATTCAGGATCAAAAGGCGATCAAGGTATAATTGGTTATACAGGTTCGGAAGGAAATTTAGATGTAGCAGTTGCTTCAACACCTCCAGGTTCAGCAGGTATTGGTGACGTTTGGATTGATGACGCAACAGGTATTCAATACTTCTACATGAATGACGGCAATAGTAATCAATGGGTAGAATTAGCAAATAGTGGTATAGTAGGATTTACAGGCTCAACTGGTACAGTTGGTTTTACTGGTTCTGCTGGTTCAGGTGGAAGTTCTATAACTGCCGGCAATAGTTCAGTATCAGTAGCAGACACAGGTACAGATGGCGAAGTCACATTTAGAACGGAAGGAACGGATCGTTGGGATATTACAAACAGTGGACATTTATTACCTGTAGCACATGAAACATATGACATAGGTAGTGCTGATAGAAAAGTTAGACACTTATTCTTAAGCGATAACAGTTTAAAAATGGGAGCAAATGAAGTAAGTATCGGACTTACAAATGATAAACTAACAATAGCAGGCTCTCATATAACAACAAGTGAATACGAAACTAAAGATAACACAGGTGCTTTAGATATAACAAAACGTAATCACTTTATTACAGCAGGTATAAACTATACACTTGCAGACGGCACTTATATAGGACAAGAGTTATTGTTCTATAAATCAGGCATAACAACATCAACTTATAGTGACATTACTGTCGCTAATGCAAAAGTTGTTATAATTGGTACTGGTGCAACAGAATTAAGGACTTCACATAACTGGAGATTAGATACAACTGGTGGCGTTTTTGCCAATACTTTCTCTTGTATATGGGATGGTCAAGGGTGGTGCCTAAACGGTGGTACCATTGGCGCTTAATAAAATTGAAAAATACTAGAAAACAAAGTGTTTTGTAGTGTTTATATATTATAAATAGAAGCAGAAAACGTTAAAATTTTCTTGCAAGATTAAATTATGTAGGGATATTGAATTTTTTAATTAAAAAAAACAATAAATTAGGAGACAAATAAAATGGCAATAAACTTTCCATCGTCGCCCTCATTAAACGATCTATACACACTAGGCACACGTCAGTGGAAATGGAACGGTAATGGTTGGGCGCTACAGCCTCTTACAGCAGGTTTCACTGGATCAATCGGTTATACTGGTTCTAAAGGTGATATCGGGTATACAGGTTCTAAAGGTGCTACTGGTTTAGGCTTCAACATTGCGAAGACTTATACTAGTGTCGCTAACTTATCAGCAGATACATCACCAAGTGGCATAGCTACAGGTGAATTTGCTATCATTGAAAACGGCTCTCTAACAGACGCAGAAAACTCTAGATTATACCTATGGAACGGTTCAGCATACTCATTCGTATCTGACCTTTCTGGTACAATTGGTTTCACTGGTTCTAAAGGGGATGTTGGTTTCACTGGTTCAAAAGGTGATATTGGATTCACAGGATCAAAAGGAGACATTGGTTTCACTGGTTCTAAAGGGTTCACAGGTTCTAAAGGGGACATTGGTTACACTGGATCAAAAGGTGACATTGGTTACACTGGATCAAAAGGTTTCACAGGTTCTAAAGGGGACATTGGTTACACAGGATCAAAAGGTGACATTGGTTACACTGGATCTGAAGGTAATCTTGATATTACAACAGCTGCTTCACCGCCAACATCTGGCGTAGGAGAAGGAGACATTTGGGTAGACAACGCAACTGGCGTACAATACTTTTACTACAACGATGGTAATAGTGTACAGTGGGTTGAATTATCAAACCAAGGTGTTGTTGGATTTACAGGATCAAAAGGTGCTCAAGTTGACACAATTGATTCAAGTAATTTCAGTTCAGCGGTTACATTACTGATTAAAAACAGTGGTGGTACTACATTAAAAACAATCATAGGTAACGCTTCGTAAGAAGTAGAGCAATAAAAAGGAGAAAAATATAATGGCTACACGAAACCCTTTAGTATACAGTTCGGGTAATTTAGTGGAAATGACTTCAGCTCAGATAGACGCAGTTGTTGATAATATTGTTTATCAATATTCTCAATCGCCGTCTGTTACATTAACAGTTGTAGGATCAGGTGGATCACTTGGCGCTATATCTGATACAAGATTACAAGCAGGTTCTATTTCTAATAGTTCCTCTTCTTTTCCTGGTCAAGGTACTACGCAAGACCCACAAACGGTTACAACAAACTATGATAAAGTAACTCAATCAGTTGCTTCGGTTTCGCCGACATCTGATACAGGCACGACATGGCCAGTTTACTACACAAGTGGTGGTGAAGTCCAGGCAATGCCTATTGCTGACATTAAGGATACGTTCTTACATCCAGCAATTGATTTACTTACAGCAAGTACAACTACAACGCAACAAGGTGGTACATATTTTGTATCTTCTAATGCGTCTGAAAGTGGTGCTACTGAAGTTAGTGGTTCATCAACTCCGATCTTTGTAGACACACGTGCCAACACTGGCGCTTGGGCTGCTGGATCAATCGGTGACCATGCACAAGATAACCCAACTACGATTACTAGCTACTATCTACACAGAGTAGACGGCGCTACTTCATCATACGATAATCTATTAAATATAGACGGATCAAATCACTTACAACAAACTGGTGCTTCTTTTGATACTTTGTGTCAAGAGTGGATCAGACAGACTGCAAGTGCTTCAAGTGACGGATATACTATTAGATATAACTTTAATGGTTCTGGTACAACTAGAGGCTCAGGTATGGCTAACACTATACTTGATGGCACTAATTACCAAACTAGACAAGTTGGTGATGATTACAGAGCACAAGAGTTTCCAGCAGGTTCGGTAACGACAGCTGCAACTCACACTCTAAAGATTGTTAAAGCTTAATAATCACTAGTAATAAACAGGTAAAATTAAACCCCCGGCGCTTCGGCTTCGGGGGTTTTTTATTGGAAAATAGCTATCCTAAAGTCAGTATAAATATTATAAATATGTGGAAGAGAAACTTAAAAGGATAGAATTATAATATGCCAACGATAAATTTTCCGAGTGGTCCATCGCTCAATGATACCTACAATCTAGGTGTACGTACATGGAAATGGAATGGGGACGCATGGGCTTTACAACCATTAACAGGTGGTTTTACAGGTTCACAAGGTTATACTGGTTCAACAGGTATTGTTGCGCCTTTGACTATAGATACAACAAACAATAGAGTAGGTATTAATCAAACAAGTCCATCAACAACTTTAGAAGTTAAAGCTGCTATACCTAAAATTAGAATAAACGATACCGATGGTTCAGATTTAATAACTGATTTGTGTGGTGCAGCTGCTGATTTTCAAATAAAATTGGATCCAAATGCTGCTGATACTGGTGGTAGTTTAAGAGTTTTTATAAGTGGATCGGAAAAATTTAATGTAAGACCAACTGGTAGAATTGGTATTGGTACAAATGCTCCTGCTGGAATGATGGAGATTGTTAATAATACAATTTCAGATGACTCATTATTATTAACATCAACGGAAGATTCAAGTACAGCTGGTCCTGTTATAACATTAAAAAGAAACAGCTCAAGTCCTGATGACGCAGATTATCTAGGACAAATAAAATTCAAAGGCGAAAATGACGCCGATCAAGAAATAATATATGCTAAAATTACAGCTAAAATAGATGACGCTACCGATGGTGATGAAGATGGTATCATAGAAATCACACATAAGAAGGCCGGCGCTAATAATATTTCAGCAAGATGGAAATCAGACAAATTGATGTTGATTAATGGTACTAGTTTAGATGTAGCTGGTGACATAACTTTAAGTACAGTTAATAACACAACAAATATACAAATTAAAGATTCAAGTGGTAACGTATTAAAAACTATGTACGGAACAACAAGTTAATTAAGGGATAAATAGGATTATGGCAACACCAACAACAAGAGAAACTTTAAAAGAATACGCTTTAAGAGCATTAGGTCAACCTGTTATAGAAATTAACGTTGACAATGATCAATTAGAGGATAGACTAGATGAAGCTATGCAATACTATGCTCAATTTCATATGAATGCAATAAGAAGATGTTATTTAAAATACGAATACACACAAACAGATTACGATAGAATTGTGACTAATGGAGATGTTTCAGAATCAATAACTAAAAATTCTGTTACAAATACTTGGAAAGAAAACCAAAATTTTATAGTTGTTCCTGAAACTATTGTTTCTGTTACAAACATATTTCCTTTTTCAAGTAAAGGAAGTTTAAACTTATTTGACGTAAGATATCAAATGAGATTAAATGATCTATATGATTTTTCTTCAACATCGGTAGTTAATTACGATATTGTATTAAGACATTTAGATTTTCTAGATCACATATTAGTAGGTGAAAAACCTTTAAGATTTAATCAAAACGATAATAAATTGTTTATTGATATGGACTGGAAAGAAGATTTAAAAGTTGGTGAGTATCTAGTTATAGATTGTTTTAGAAAACTAGACCCAGCAACCAATACTGATATATACAACGATCAATGGTTAAAAAGATATGTTGTAGCATTATTCAAAAAACAATGGGGAGCGAACCTATCTAAATTTAATGGCGTTGCTATGGTTGGTGGTGTCACTCTTAACGGAGGCCAAATTTTCTCCGAGTCACTACAAGACATAGAAAAATTAGAAACAGAAATACGTACAACGTTTGAAGAGCCTCATAACTTTCTGATAGGGTAAATAACTATGGTAGTAATGAATCCATACTTTCAGCACGGAGATGGCATCGGAAATGCATCCGAGAAATGGCTATATGAAGATTTAATCATAGAAGGATTAAAAATCTATGGTAACTTAATCTACTATATGCCAAGAAGTGTTGTAAATAGAGATTTAGTTTTAGGTGAAGATGTTAATAGTAAATTTAAAAATGCTTTACCTATTGAAATGTATTTTGAAACTACTGAAGGATTTGCAGGTCAACAAGAATTAATTAATAAATTTGGATTAGAAATAAGAGAAGACACAACACTTGTTGTTTCTAAAAGAAGATTCCATAATAAGATAGATACCAAACTCCAATTAACAGTACCAGGAAGACCTAACGAAGGAGATATTTTATTCTTTCCTTTGATGAACAGTTTCTTTGAAATTCAATTTGTTGAAGATCAAGAGCCATTCTTTCAATTAGGAAATTTACCTGTTTACAAATTAAGAGTTACACGTTGGGAATATTCAAACGAAGAGCTTGATGTTGGAGTACAAGACATTGATAAAAGAGAAAGAGAACATTCAGTTAATCTATTGGTAGACAGAGTACGTTTAGAAAATGAAAAAGGTACAATACAATTAGAACAAGATGATGTATCTTCTGGAAATGCTAACTTCTTATTGAACGAAGCTTATGACGCAACAAAAAATACTGTACAAACACAATCAGACTATGCACAAAATTTAGATTTAGATACAGCGGCTGGTTTTGATACAGAGACAGTGACCGATGATGTGTTAGACTTTACAGAAAGAAACCCATTTGGTGAGGTAGATATTTAATGGAAAGAGATAGACATAGACAATTACATGACTTCCATCAAAAGAGTATGAAAGAAAAAAAAACTTTAGAGTTATCTAAAAATTTAAAAAAGGAAGTTAATGTTGGTGCTAATGGCACACAAAAATATGTAATTAAAGAAGGAATTAACAAAGGCAAAATAGCCGATAAAGGACAATAATGTTTGGAACACCGTTTTACAATGAAGGATTAAGAAAGATTATTATTGCTTTCGGACAATTATTTAATAATATAGTAATTGAAAGTAAGAATAATGAAACTGGTGCTGTTTTAAAAAGAATAAAAGTTCCTTTAGCATATGCTCCTAAAGAAAAGTTTTTAGTTCGTTTAGATCAACAAGCTGATTTAGATGATAGATCAATGGCATTAACTTTGCCTAGAATAGGTTTTGAAATATCAGGACTATCATATGACCCTAGTAGAAAATTAACAAGGGTTCAAAAATATAGAACAGAAAAAACACCATTGACAAGAGATCAATCGGCTGCTAAAATGCATAGAGTACCGATGGAAGATGACAGTGGTTATATTCAATTTGAACAAGCAAACACTACTACAGGATATGCGGAATATCCATTATTAGAAACATCGCCAACCGACTTTGCAGATTCTAAAAAACAAAGTTTTAATTATACACCTGTACCATATAACATAAGTTTAAATGTTTATGCTTTTACAGCAACTGCTGAAAATGGTTTACAGATAGTAGAACAAATATTACCTTTCTTTCAACCAGACTATACGGTAACAGTAAATGTTATGCCTGAAATGAAAATAAAAAGAGACGTACCTATTATTCTTAATAGTGTAAATTATGAAGATAGTTATGATGGTGGATTTACAAATAGAAGAGCAGTAATATATTCAATGAATTTTACGGCGAAAACATACTTGTTTGGACCAACAGTTAATCAAGGTGTTATTAAAAAAGTACAATCAGATTTATATACAGATATAGGTAATACAGCTGTGAGAGAAGATAGAATAACAGTTATACCTGATCCAGTATCAGCTGATGTTAACGATGATTTCGGATTTACAACAACAATAGAAAACTTTACAGATGGTAAAACATATAATCCAAAGACAGGAAGTGATGAGTAAATATTATGAGCAAATTAGACGACAAAGTAAATGAAATTTTAGGTATTGATACTACACCTGAAACTGCTGTAGTAGAAAAAAAAGAATTTAAACCTCTAGTTCCTAGAGTTGAAGACAAAGATAAAGAAGATATAGATAACGATTACAAATACAGTAGAGATAATTATTTCCATTTAATAGATAAAGGTAATGAAGCTATTGAGGGTATATTAGAAATAGCAAAAGAAGGCCAACACCCTAGAGCATATGAAGTTGCAGGACAATTAATAGGTCAAGTTGGTACTACAGTTGATAAATTACAAGACTTACAAAAGAAATTAAAAGAGTTAAAACAAGTACCAAAGACTGCAAGTACAAATGTTAAGAATGCTCTTTTTGTTGGATCAACAGCTGAATTACAAAAGATGTTAAATAGAAAAGAAGAAGATGAAACAATTGAAAAGAATATTACTCCCAAAAAGGAGTAGAAAATGAGTGAAGCATATTTAGGTAACCCTAATTTAAAAAAGATCAATACACCAGTTAAGTTTACTAAAGAACAAATAGTAGAATTTCAAAAGTGTGCTGGCGACCCTATTTACTTTATGGAAAATTATATCCGTATTGTATCACTTGACGAGGGTTTAGTACCTTTTAAGATGTATGATTTTCAAAAGACCATAGTAAATACGATACATGACAATAGATTTACAATTTGCAAACTACCTAGACAGTCAGGTAAATCCACTACTACAGTATCATATCTTTTACACTATGCTTTATTTAACCCAAACAGCAATATTGCCATACTTGCCAATAAGTCATCTACTGCTAGAGATATTTTAGGCAGAGTACAATTAGCATATGAAAATTTACCAAAGTGGTTACAACAAGGTGTAATTAATTGGAACAAAGGTAATATAGAATTAGAAAATAAATCAGTTATTGTGGCGGCTGCTACATCTTCAAGTGCTATAAGAGGTGGTTCTTTTAATATAATATTTCTTGATGAGTTTGCTTTCGTACCTACTAACATTGCCGAAATGTTTTTTAGTTCAGTTTATCCTACAATATCTGCTGGTACAAAAACTAAAATGATTATAGTATCTACACCTTATGGTATGAATATGTACTATAAAATTTGGATGGATGCTATCAATGAAAAAAATGATTATAAGCCTATTGAAGTACATTGGAGTGAAGTACCAGGTCGTGATGAAAAATGGAAAGAACAAACTATAAGAAACACAAGTGAGGAACAATTTCAACAAGAGTTTGAGTGTGAGTTTTTAGGTTCTGTAAATACTTTAATATCAGCTGCTAAAATTAAACAAATACCAATTATTAATCCAACTAAATCTGCTCAAGGTGTTGATATATACGAAGATAAAATAGAAGGACATACTTATGTTTGTTCAGTTGATGTATCACGTGGTGTAGATAAAGATTATTCTGCCTTTTTAGTATTTGATGTCACTAGTATGCCTTATAAGGTTGTGGCAAAATATAGAAGTAACGAAATTAAACCTTTTGTTTTTCCTAATATAATTAACAGAGTATGTTTGGCATATAACCATGCACATGTATTAACAGAGGTTAATGATATTGGTCAACAAGTAGCAGAGGCTTTACAGTTTGAGATTGAATATCCTAATCTATTAATGACTACTCAAAAAGGTCGTGCTGGTCAAATACTAGGTGCGATGTTTAGTGGTCGTGGTACATCTATGGGTGTTCGTATGACAAAACAGATTAAGAGAGTAGGTTGTTCTAATATAAAGACTTTGATTGAAGGAGATAAGATTGTAATTAATGATTTCAATATAATACAGGAGATGTCAACCTTTACTAAAAGAGGTCAAAGTTGGCAGGCTGAAGACGGATCAAATGATGACCTAATGATGTGTCTAGTTATATTCGGATGGCTGTCTAACCAACCCTATTTTAAAGAGTTAACCAATACAAATGCTCGTTTAAAAATGTACGAGGAACAAAAGAATTTGATAGAGCAAGACATGGCACCGTTTGGCTTTGTAGACGATGGTGTTCACGATCCAGAGGAAGATGAGGAATCCGTTGATGAATATGGTACCAGGTGGTTTCCAGCGACTAGAAAGGGTCAATAGTCCAGGGTTCAGTTATTATAAATATCTGTACTGGCTTTAAATATGGATGTAAGAAAACTTACAAAGTTGTGAAGTATATAATAATTAGCTAATTAATAAAAGAGGAGAATAACCTATGGCATTTCAAGTATCACCAGGTGTTCTTGTACAGGAAAAAGATTTAACAAGAATCATTCCTGCTGTATCTACATCAATTGGTGCCTTTGCTGGCGAGTTCAGAAAAGGTCCTTTAGATCAGATTACATCAATCTCTAGTGAACAAGAGTTAGTAAGTGTTTTCGGAAAACCCGATAACAATAATTTTGAAGCGTTTTTTTCAGCTGCAAACTTCTTACAATACTCTAACGCATTAAGAGTAGTACGAGTACAAAATACTGGTTTAGCAAACGCAGCCGTTTCAGGCTCAGCACTTGCTATCAAAAATACACAAGACTACCAGGATAATTACAATGCTGGTCAAGGTTCTGTCGGAGAATGGGCAGCTAGAACAGCAGGAGTTTGGGGCAACAGCCTTAAAGTTTCTGCTTGTCACAGCGCAACAGGTTTCCAAGAGGACGCAAAAACAACATTAAACGACTCTGCTATGTCAGTTGGACATACAACAGTGACGTTTACATCGGGTACAGGTTTCGCAGTTGGCGATATCGTTGAATTTTCAACGAGTGCCGCTGGAACAGACTACGATGGAAGAAAATATAAAATAACAGGTATATCAACTAACGACATAACTTTCGTTAGAGCAGATACACTACAAGGTGGTTTACATCAAGTACCGGCTAACGGTGCAAACGTAAGAAGATTTTGGGAGTTCTATGAGTATGTTTCAGGAGCACCAGGAACATCTCCTTACGCTGCTTCTAAATCAGGAGTAAATGATGAAATGCACATTGTCGTAGTAGACGCTGACGGTTCTGTTACAGGAAAAACAGGCGAAGTAATTGAAGTTTACGATAGAGTATCAAAAGCTTCAGACGCAAAAACACCACAAGGTGATTCAAACTATTACGCAAATGTAGTTTATAATAAATCAAGTTACATTTACTGGATGGATCATCACGCTTCAGGATCAAATCATGGTTCAGCAGCTGCAGGAATAACTTTCACAGCAGTTGATACACCAAAAACTGATCAATTAATAAACGGAGCTAATGGTTCAACAGCAACAGCTGGCGAAATTAAAACTGCTTACGAGAAGTTTGAAGACGCAGAAACAGTTGATGTAGGTTTAATCATCGGTGGATCTTGTAACGCTACACATGTTGATGACTTAATAACACTTGCAGAAAAAAGAATGGACGCTATTGCATTCGTATCTCCAGAGAGATCAGATGTAGCTAACGTTGCTTCTTCAATCACTCAATTACAAAACGTTAAAGGATTTATGAACGGTATCCGTTCTTCATCTTACGTTGTGTTAGATAGTGGTTACAAATATATGTACGACAGATACAATGACGTATATAGATATGTTCCATTAAACGGTGATGTTGCAGGTCTAGCAGCTAGAACAGATACAATCGCTGATAGCTGGTGGTCACCGGCAGGTCTTAACAGAGGTGTTATCAGAGGCGCAGTTAAATTGGCCTTCAATCCAAATAAAGCACAAAGAGACGAGTTATACAAAGCTCGTATCAATCCTGTGGTAACTTTCCCAGGACAAGGTACAGTTCTTTTTGGTGACAAAACTGGATTAAGTGCTCCAAGTGCTTTTGACAGAATCAATGTTAGAAGATTGTTTATCATATTAGAAAAAGCAATTGCTACTGCTTCTAAATTCCAACTTTTTGAGTTCAACGATGAATTTACAAGAGCGAATTTCAGAAACATAGTAGAGCCTTTTTTAAGAGAAGTACAAGGTAGACGAGGTCTTACAGACTTTTTAGTAGTATGTGACGAAACAAATAATACAGGTGAAGTAATTGATAGAAATGAATTTATTGCTGAGATATTTATTAAACCAGCAAGAAGTATCAACTTTATTACATTACAATTCATCGCAACACGGACTGGCGTTTCTTTTGAAGAAGTCGCAGGCGGTTAATAGTAGAGGAGAAATAAAACAATGGCAAACATTAATGACTTCAAAGCTAAACTTGCTGGCGGTGGCGCAAGAGCCAATCAGTTTAAGGTTACAATGCCTTTTCCTGGTTACGCACAAGTTGGTGGAGAGATAGAAGACTTAGCATTTTTATGTACAGCTACATCTATACCGGCAATGACAATCGCAAATGTCAATGTCCCTTTTAGAGGTAGAGCAATTAAAATTGCAGGTGACAGAACAATTCCGTCTTGGTCAATTACGGTACTAAACGATACAAATTTCAAAATCAGAAATGCTTTTGAAAGATGGCAGAATGGTATCAATAATATGACTGACAACGAGGGGTTAACTAATCCAGTTGACTACCAAGTAGACGCTTTTGTTGATCATCTTGACAGAAATGGTAATAATATAAAATCGTACACTTTGAGAGGACTGTTTCCTACAGAGTTAGGTGGTATTGATTTAAGTATGGGCGAAGCAACAGAAGTAGAAACTTTTGGTGTGACGTTTGAATATCAGTACTTTGAAACAAATACTACAACGTAATATTAAATTTAGGAGGCGGCCTTAAAACCGCCTTCTTAAAACTATTATAAGTAGTAGGAACAAAACAGGAGTTTAATTATGGCAGAATTTTTTGGATTTAAGATTACAAGAGATAAACCTAAATCCGATCCAAAACAAAACTTTAGTACGCCTCAAGCAGAGGACGGCACACAAGTAGTCGCCGCTGGAGGGTATTTTGCGTCTCACCTTGACATGGAAGGAAACGCAAAGACTGAAGCGGATTTAATAAGAAGATACAGAGAAATTTCAATACATCCAGAATGTGATATGGCGATTGAGGATATTGTCAATGAGGCAATAGTTTCAAACGAGAATAAACAAGCAGTTAGATTAATGACAGATAATGTCCCTTATGGACGTGATGTAAAGAGAAGATTAGAGGAAGAATTTTCAGAAATATTAAGATTAATGCAATTCAACACTAGAGGTCACGACCTTTTTAGACGTTGGTATGTTGATGGTAGAATTTATTTCCAAAAAATAATAGATACTGAAACAGGCAAAAAAGGTATTACTGAACTTAAATACATAGACCCTCGGAAAATTAAAAAAATCAGAGAGGTAAGAAAAAGAAGACCAGACGGAGTTGCTCCATCGGCTACGAATTTAGTAGACGAAACTATGGAGTATTTTTTGTATAATGAAAGAGGTGTAGGTGGTGCTAGTTTACAAGGTATTAAAATAGCAGTAGATACAATCGCATTTTGTCCGTCAGGAATAATAGATCAAAATAAAAATATAGTTATGTCTTATTTACATAAGGCAATTAAACCAGTTAATCAATTAAGAATGATTGAAGACGCTGCTGTTATTTACAGAATAGCAAGAGCACCTGAAAGAAGAATATTTAAAATTGATGTTGGTAATTTACCTAAAATGAAAGCTGAACAATATTTAAGAGACGTTATGGCAAGATATAGAAACAAACTTGTATATGACGCAGCTACAGGTGAAATAAGAGACGACAGAAACTATATGTCAATGTTAGAGGACTTTTGGTTACCAAGTAGAGACGGTGGTAGAGGTACAGATATTTCTACATTACCAGGAGGTCAAAATCTAGGAGAAATTACAGACATAGAATACTTTAGAGCAAAACTTTATAGATCATTGAATGTACCATCAAGTAGATTAGAAGCTTCTACAGGATTTAATCTTGGAAGATCAACAGAAATAACAAGAGACGAGTTAAAATTTACTAAATTTGTTCAGAGATTAAGAAAGAAATTTACTGAGCTGTTTAATGATATTTTAAGAACACAATTAGTACTAAAAGGAATCATTGCTGAAGAAGAATGGCCAATGATTAGAGATAATGTTTTTTATGACTTTTTACAAGACGGTCACTTTGCAGAGTTAAAGAATGCCGAAATGTTAAAAGACAGAGTACAACTGGCTAACGATGTAAGAGATTATGTTGGTAAATATTTTTCAGTTGAGTACGTTAGAAAATCAATATTAAAACAATCAGATCAAGACATAGAGAAGATTGATAGACAAATTAAAAAAGAAGTAGAAAGTGGAATCATATCATCACCTGGAAATCAAGTTGTTGATAGTGAAGATACTTACTAATATTAATGAAAGGAATGAAACATGCCGAATCAAGAAGTAAAAGATTTTATAGATAAATTAGGAGCTGGTAACAATTCAGAAGCCGGTGACGCTTTTAAAGACGCTTTAAGAGCAAAAGTAGGAGACGCATTAGATCAGCGAAGACAAGATATTGCTGGTAAGATGTTTAATCCAGAACCTCATAGTGATAAAAAACCTGAAATAGCAACTCCAGGACAATTCAATAGAGACGGAACAATAACAAACGCTGACGGTACGGACGGTAAATCAGCTGCTGATTTATCAGCAGAGACTAAACCTGAAGTAGCAGAACCATCTGCTGATCCGGTTGCAGCTGCTCCAGAAACACCTGAAGCACCAGCACCAGAAGTTGAAACTCCAGCACCAGCTGAAGCACCAGCGGAAGTATAATTAAATGTTAAGAGTAAGCGACATTGTGGAAAACAACAAACTATTTGACAGCAATTCTTATAAACAATTAACTCCTGTTTTACAAGACGCTGTTAAAAAAGTGATGAATATAGTAGAGGCAGATAAAAATCTTACTGCTGATAATATATTTGAAAAGTTTGAGGTTGCAGTAGACAGTGTTGCTACTATTAACTTAATAGAAAAAGAACAATTAGAACAATATTTTGATGATGAAATCAATGAACATTTAGAAAAATTGGGAGAATAAAATGGCAGATACAGTCACAACACAAACTATATCAGATACATCTGGTATTAAATACGTAGTTAAATTAACAAACCTATCAGATGGAACTGGAGAAACTTTAGTTAAAAAAGTTGACGCTTCAGCACTTACTTTTATGACCGAAGACGGTAATAGAAAGTTAAGTAAGATATGGTATTCTGTAAATAGTAATAATAACAAGTCAGCAGTTGAGTTGTTATGGGACGGAACTACCAACTCTACTATTGCTTTTTTGTCTGGAAATGGCCATTGGGATTTAAGAACCTCTGGAAATGAGATAGGCAACAATTCCACAACACCTACAGGTGATGTATTACTGTCAACTAAAAATTTTGCAGCTGGCGATAATTACACGATTTTATTAGAGTTTAGGTAAAAAATCTTATAAATATATCTAAAGAAGAAAACATAGAGGGAATTTATGAAGCTAATATCCGAAGAAGTACAAAACGCAGAATACATTGTTGAAGAAAACAATGGTAAAAAGAATTATAAAATTAGAGGCGTCTTCTTACAATCTGAAATCAAAAATAGAAATGGACGAGTATATGAAAAACAGATTTTAGACAAAGAAGTAACAAGATATAACGCAGAATTTATCAATAAAAAGAGAGCATTTGGAGAACTTGGTCATCCAGATAGTCCAACAGTTAACTTGGAGAGAGTATCACATATGATCACTAGTTTATATCCAGATGGTCCGAATTTTATTGGTGAGGCAAAGATAATGAATACACCATACGGTAAGATTGTAAAAGGTCTTATTGATGAGGGTGCTCAATTAGGAGTATCTTCAAGAGGTATGGGGTCTTTGCAACAAAGAGGTGGTGTTAATTATGTAGGTAGAGATTTTTATTTAGCTACAGCCGCTGATATTGTCGCTGATCCAAGCGCTCCAGACGCTTTCGTTGAAGGCATAATGGAGAGTAAAGAGTGGGTTTGGGACAATGGTGTTCTTGTGGAACAAGACTTAAGCGCTTGGAAACGAGACATAGAAACAGCAAAAAGACTACGTTTAGCAGAAGCTAAGGCGGACGTCTTTAAACAGTTTCTTAAAAAACTCTAGTTTTATAAATATAACACGAGAATTTAATATAACTAGTTAAAGAAAACATAATAAGGAGATATCTCAATGTCAGAAAACGTTAAAAACATTGAAGCAACAAAAGATCAAAAAGAGGTAGCAGAGAACACTGCTAGTCCTAACGCTGATCTTCCGAAAAAAAATGCTGTTGCAGCTGAACCAACGCACTTATCAAACAGTGCTGAGGATTTAGGTGCAGCTGTAGTTAAACCTACAGACAGCAATCCGGATGCTTCAAAATCAACTAAAGAAGTTTCTGGACAAGCCCCTCAAAAACATGAAGGAAAGCCTGACGCTATGCCTACATTAAAAAAAGAGGACGCTAAAAAAGAAACTCAAACGGACGCTGAAGATAAAGAGACAGTAAAAGAAGGTGAATTACCACCAGCTTTAAAGAAAGCTATTGACGCTAAAAAAGACGACAAAGAAGAAGTTAAGTCTGAAGAAAAAGAAGTATCAAAAGAAGACGAAAAAGCTGAAGATAAAGAAAAAGAGATTGACGTTAAAGAACACGTTGACGCTCTAATCGCCGGACAAACTGATTTATCGGAAGAGTTCAAAAATAAGGCTGCAACTATATTTGAAACAGCAATTAAATCTAAAGTTAAAGAGATTGCTGAAGAAATGGAAGCAGACTATAATAAAAAATTCGAATCTGAAACTTCAACAGCTAAGGCTGAGTTAGTAGAAAAAGTTGATTCTTATCTATCATACGTGGTAGAAGAATGGATGAAAGAAAACGAACTTGCTTTAGAAAGAGGGATCAAAGGAGAAATCGCTGAGGACTTTATCAGTGGTCTAAAAAAACTTTTTGAAGACCATTACATAAATGTTCCAGACGAGAAATATAATGTACTTGAAGATCAAGCTTCAAAAATAGAAACGTTAGAAAAAAAACTTAACGAGTCTATAGAGAAGAATGTTGAATTAAGTAAGTCAGCTAACAAATACAAAGCAGCTGAAATTTTAGACGAAGCGTCTAAAGACTTAACTGACACAGCGAAAGAAAAATTCAACAAACTTGCTGAAGAAGTAGATTATTCAACAGAAGCAGATTACAGAGCAAAAATTAAGATTGTTAAAGAATCTTATTTTAAATCTAAAGACGTTTCTGGTGACGGTATAGATGAAGTAGCGGCTGGCGAAGGAACTCCTAGTGAGGACCTAAGCAATGCAATGGCTGCTTATAGTGCCGCTATAAGTCAAACTAAAGACATTAAATTGTCAAACAAGTAAAAGTAAAAATAATAGGGAGATAAAAAACATGTATTTATCAGAACAATACGAAAAAAAATGGCAGCCAGTTTTAGAGCATCCTGATTTACCAAAAATCGGAGACTCTTACAAACGTGCCGTTACCGCTACTGTCTTGGAAAACCAAGAAAGAGCAATGAAAGAGGACTCAGCATTCTTATCAGAAGCTGCTCCTACTAACAACACTGGTGGAACTTCAAATTGGGATCCAATTTTAATTTCATTAGTAAGAAGAGCAATGCCTAACCTTATCGCTTACGATATCGCAGGTGTTCAACCAATGACTGGTCCAACTGGACTAATTTTCGCAATGAGATCAAGATACACTTCAGCAACTGGCGGAGAAGCGCTATTTGACGAAGCTGATACTGATTACTCATCTAGAAATGCTGCTGGTGATTCAGCTGCAGGCGACGGAGTAACTGAGCACAGAGGAACTAATCCATCTGTACTTAATGACTCACCTGCTGGCGAGTACACTAGAGGTCAAGGTATGACTACAGCTGCTGCTGAAGCATTAGGCGACGCTACATCAAATCAGTTTGCTGAAATGGCTTTCTCAATTGAGAAAACTACAGTGACTGCTAGAAGTAGAGCTCTTAAAGCAGAATACACTATGGAACTTGCTCAAGATTTAAAAGCAATCCACGGTTTAGACGCTGAAACTGAACTAGCAAACATTCTATCTGCTGAAATCCTTGCGGAAATCAACAGAGAAGTTGTAAGATCAGTTTACATCAATTCAGAAAAAGGCGCTGCTACAAACACAACTACTGCTGGTATCTTTGATTTAGATACTGACTCAAACGGTAGATGGTCAGTTGAGAGATTTAAAGGTCTTATGTTCCAATTGGAAAGAGACGCAAACAGAATCGCTCAAAGAACGAGAAGAGGTAAAGGGAACATGATAATTTGTTCTGCTGACGTTGCTTCTGCTCTTCAAATGGCTGGTGTTTTAGATTACACGCCTGCTTTAAATAACAATCTAAACGTTGACGACACAGGCAGTACATTTGCTGGTGTATTAAACGGTAGATTTAAAGTATACATTGATCCATACTCAGCTAACTCAAGCGCTAGTCAATACTACGTTGTGGGTTACAAAGGTACATCACCTTATGACGCTGGTATGTTCTATTGCCCATACGTGCCTTTACAAATGGTAAGAGCAGTTGGTCAAGATACTTTCCAACCAAAAATCGGATTTAAAACAAGATACGGTCTTGTTGCTAATCCTTTTGCGGAAACTGGTGCTGTTTCAGGTGCTGTTTCTGGAATCACTGATTCTGGTACACCTAACTCAAACAGATACTACCAAAAAGTTAAAGTATCAAACATAATGTAATACGTTATTTAAACGTTTATTTAAAAAAGGGGGCTTCGGTCCCCTTTTTTTTTGGCTGCATAAATAGTATTATGAGAAAAATATTATTAAAACTACTTTGGCCTTTTATAATGTTGAAGAACTTATTATCAGCTGACTGGTGGGCGAATTTGATATGGCGAAAGGCCGATATGGAAAAAAAGGTACAAGGCAGTAGATTTAATAGATGGCAAAACAGTTTACCTCAACCATATAGATTTATATTTAAAACAAGTTTTTTTATAGTTGCTATGTATCTAATTGAAAAGTATTTTAATTTAATAGGGTATTCAATATTACCTTGGAAATGGTTTTAAAATGGTTGCTACAGTCCGTTATATTAATGTTAATCCTAATGGTGGTGTTCCTAAACTTCAGGTCACTAGTGCTAAAGTAGATAAATTAGGTATCAAAGAAGATTACCGACATAGAGGTAATGATAAAATTAAAAATCATGGTGGAATTGATCGTGCTATTTTAATATATGACTATCAAAAAATTATAAAATTACAGGCAGACGGACACCCTATTGCTCCTGGAACAGTAGGAGAAAATATAACTATAGATTTTTGGAGAGAAGGATTATCTTATGATCAATTTAAATCAGGAGATAGATTGAAAATAGGAGAAGCAATACTTGAATTAACTTTTACAGCACCACCATGTTCAGTAATTGGTAAATCATTTAAAGATGGTAACTATAAATTAGTAGATGAAAAAAGAAATCCAACGTTTGGTAGATGGTGTGCTAAGGTTATAGAAGAAGCACAAATAAGTATAGGCGATATAGTGGAGATAATTAAATAAATCATGGCAAATACAGACGACAAAGAGATAACTTCACCTAATATAATTATGGAAGGTATGAAATACCGACCTAATGAGAAATTTGAAAAACAATTATTCAAAGCAAGTAAGGTTAATTTAGATTTATCACATAGATGTCCTTTAGAGTGTTTACGTTGTGCTAGACAAACGTATGAAAGTGATGGTAAAGGTGGATTAAAAAAGAAACCAATACCAGGTAGAGATATAACAATGGACGAGTTTGATAAAATTACAAATTACTTTGATAGAATACAATTTTGTGGACAATATTCTGATCCTGTACATCACCCACATTTTATTGATATGTTAAAAATGATAAAAAGAAAAGGCAATATAAGTCAAGTACATAGTGCCTCTACATTTAAATCAGATAAATTTTTTGAAGAAGCATTTAGAGCCAATGTAGATACTCAATGGTGGTTTGGTATAGATGGTCTACCTAAAGATAGTCATAAGTACAGAGTACATCAAAACGGTGAACTACATTTTAAAAGATTAAAAATGGCTAGAGGTATTTTAAAAAAGAAACCTATATGGCAAATGATAATGTTTAATTATAATCAACATGATGTTGAAAAGTGTATGACAATGGCCAAAGAAATAGATGTTATTTTTAATGTAATACAAAGCTCTAGGTGGGTAGGAGACGATGAAACTGATCCTTTAATACCTAAAGAAAAGAAATTAGACGTAGAGGATCACGCTTTTAATCCTGACGCACCAGCAGCTGTAGGTTTACCAAGAGGAGGAATACAAGAGTAGTGCCTAAAAATTGGAAAGATATAAGACAAAATTATCCTCACGTAAGTGAATATGATCATTTAGCAAAAGTACATAAAAGAACAAATTTTTATGATGAAACCGGTAACGTTATATCAGACAAAGACAACGGTATAACTTCCGATATAAAAATAGAGCCTATGTGTTTTAGAGGTAATATGAATTTAGCAGTAGACAACAGAGGCCATTTACTACCTTGTTGTCATTGTGATACCGAAAATATGATGAATGATAAAGAATTTAGAAAGTTGGTTGACAATTCCAATATAGCCGATTACGAAAAAATAGAAGATATATTAGACACTGATCATTGGCATGCCTTTCATAAATCACTAGAACATAATAGAGGTCCTGTGGCCTGCTGGGATACATGTCGTAGTAATAAAAAGAAAAAAGATAAACAAGAAATGGTCGTTGCAGAGGATGGTAAATTAAAAGCATGGGAAAGAAAATAAACTAAATATACGTATGAAATCATTATTAAGAACAATATTAGGAATGTTAGTTGTAATAGTCTGTATTAAAGTATTGATGTTATTAGCTGTTCTATGTTATGTTGGATTTTTTGACCATGATTTATTTAACTCTAAACCTAAAAATCCTTTAGATGTAATAGAGGATAAGATAGAAAAGGTTGAACAAAAAGAGAAGATTCTAACACCAACTGAAAAAGAATTGGAGAAGAAATCTACTGAAAAAGACTGGGAAGAAGTAGATAAGGACACGGATAAATAGTATTATGACAACAGTTAAGAATAGACAACCTACAAAATTAGACTATGCAAGTCCAACACAATTTAAATTTAGTATAGTTAAATTACCTAAAGTAGAATATTTTTGTACAGCTGCTAATATACCAGGTATAGCATTAGCCGGTACACCAACTCAACAAACAATGTTGAAAGATATACCTTTACCTGGAGATAAATTAAACTATGAAAGTTTAACAATATCTTTTTTAGTAGATGAGAATTTAGAAAACTATCAAGAAATACATGGTTGGTTAAGAGGTCTAGGTTTTCCTGAAGATCACAAGGAACATCAAAATCTTTTAACAAGTGGTAATGATAGATTTCCTGGTAGTACAAGCAATGTAATAGGTGATTCTGGTAGATCAAAATTTCCACCACCAAAAACAGGTGGTCTTTTTTCAGACGCTACGTTAAGTGTACTATCAAATAAAAACAACTCGGTTGTAGAAGTTAGATTTAGAGACGTATTTCCTATTTCTCTTTCAAGTCTTGCTTACAACCAACAAGCTACAGATGTTGATTATCTTACAGCGTCTGTTACTTTTGAATATAAGATATATGATTTTGCTACAACAGGATCATCAAAAACAACAGTTACAACATCTTAATAAATAAGTGAGTAATATTATGAACAAGTGGAGATATAATGGATTTAGAACAACTACAAGATTTAGCCGATAAAGATTTAAAGATTAACGATATTGAATTAGATATAGAGTCTTTAAAAACACCTCAATTACATAACAAATATTTAAAATTTTTAACTAAATTTAAATTGTTATTAACACGTGCTGAAGATGAATTTAGAACAATCAAAAGGGAGAAATGGGAATACTATACAGGTAAGGCCGATCCGGCAGTATATCTACAGAAACCATTTAACTTAAAGATATTAAAAGCAGACGTACCTCAATTTATTGAAGCTGATCCAGAGTGGCAAAAAGCAAACCAAAAGGTTAAATATCTAGAAACAGTTGTAGAATTTTTAGATAGATCATTAAGACAAATCTCCAATAGAACATTTACTATTAAAAATGCAATAGACTGGAAAAGATTTACCAGTGGGGCTGTATAATGTACCTAACAAATAACAATTGTCTTTCAATTTCAATGTTTAATGAGGACTATTGTAATAATATAATAGAAAATTCAGAGAAATTAAGAATAAAAGAAGCCGCCATACAAGACGGTGATAATAAAAATAGAAGCTCCAAGGTCGCATGGATAAAAGAAAATGATGAGTTATACGAAGATATAAAAGAAGTTATCTTTAATCACAATGTAAAGGCCGATTGGAATTTCAAGTTAAAAGAATTTGAACCCTTACAGTATACAATATACGAAGAAGGAGACCACTATGATTGGCACATAGATTCGCACACTAAGCCTTATGATAATGGTTATATCAGAAAGTTAAGTTTTACTTTATGTTTAAATGAAGATTACGAAGGAGGAGAATTAGAGATAGCTAATTTAAATCCTAAAAGAATAAATCAGAATATAAAGTTTAAAGATAAATTTACAACTGGTACAATAGTTACCTTTCCGTCATTTATGTGGCATAAAGTACATCCGGTGACCAAAGGAACAAGAAAGGTTTTAGTAGGTTGGGTTGTCGGTCCACCTTTCGTGTAATGCCAGATATAAGATACATCATAGTTGACAGAGTAAACGATGTCTATTTAAAAGTAGACGCTGACGCCTCTATTAAAAGAGAGTTATCAGAGTATTTTTGTTTTGAAGTACCTGGTTATAAGTTTGTTCCTGCCTATAGAAACAGAGTATGGGATGGAAAAATAAGATTATTCTCTTATGCAACTGGTCAAATTTACGCCGGTTTATATCCTTATATACTTAAATGGTGTAGTGACAACAAGATACAAGTAGTAGATGGTACTAAAATAGTTGATACTAAAGTTGATTTAGAATTGGTAGAAAAGTTTACAAAAGCCCTTAAAGTACCTATGGAAATAAGAGATTATCAAAAAGAAGCATTTGTATATGCAACACAAAAGAATAGATGTTTATTGTTATCTCCAACAGCCTCTGGTAAATCACTTATAGTTTACATGTTAGTACGTTATAATATGTTAAGACTAAAAGAACAAAAGAAGAAAATCTTAATTATAGTACCAACAACATCATTAGTAGAACAATTGTTTAAGGATTTTAAAGATTATGGTTGGAATCCAGACAAAAATGTACATAGAATATATCAAGGCCATGAAAAAGAAACAAACAAAAACGTTATAATATCTACATGGCAATCAGTATATAATCAACCAAAGAAGTGGTTTAAACAGTTTGGAATGGTTATAGGTGACGAGGCACACTTATTCAAGGCAGTTTCACTCACAAAGATAATGACTAAACTAGAACAATGTAAATATAGAATAGGCCTTACAGGTACTTTAGATGGTACTAAAACACATAAGTTAGTATTGGAAGGATTATTTGGTACAGTAAACAAGGTTATATCCACAACAGAATTACAAGAGAAAAAACAATTAGCAGAATTAAAAATTATATGTTTAGTATTACAACATGACAAAGATGTTAGACATATGTTAAAAGATAAAACATACCAAGAAGAAATGGATTACCTGGTACGTAATGAAAAAAGGAATAAGTATATAAGAAACTTGGCCTCTACTTTACAAGGCAATACTTTATGTTTATTTCAATACGTAGAAAAACATGGAAAGGAGTTATATGAATCAATTAAAACAAAAGCTGTTGACAAACAAGTATTTTATGTCCACGGTGGAGTGGATACAGACGTTAGGGAAAAGATCAGAGAAATTACGGAGAAATCTGACAACGCTATTATCGTTGCAAGTTATGGGACTTTCAGTACAGGCATTAATATACGGAACTTGCATAACATTATTTTTGCTAGTCCTAGCAAGTCACGGATAAGGAACTTACAATCTATTGGAAGAGGATTAAGATTAAAGGATAATGATTCAGCTGCGACTTTATATGATATAGCAGATGATATTAGTTATAAAGAAAAAGAAAACTATACGTTGATACATTTTCGTGAACGAATAAATATTTACAATGACGAAGATTTTAATTATGAGATACACAATATAGAGTTAAAATGATTTCAGATGAAGATTTTAGATTTTTGTTAGAAGAAAGTCGTTATGCTAAAAAGGTATTAGAAATAGGTACCGGTACAGGTAAAAGTACAACTGCTTTAATAGCAAATAGAGCAGAGGTATATACTATTGATAAAGACAATATATTTGAGTATGTTGGTATAGAGGATTCAATAAACAGATTTCATTGTAAGAGTACTGATTATTGGAAACAATATAGTCATTTTGATTTTGATTTTGTATTTGTTGACGGATCAATCGGCGTTTATGATTGTGAAGAAATATTAAAAAGAACTACAGATTGTTTTAAAATTATTTTCCATGATTATTTGCCTAACGAAGTAAAATATCCTGGAAAAAATAAAGGTTGGTATAATATGAAAGTTTTTAAAGAAACATCGTTATTAACTTATGATATAACAACAAAAATTGGTGGTACTCATTGTGTATTGGCAGAGCTAAATAAGGATAAATAATAATATGGATAATAACATTAAAATTATCAAGTTGGTAAACGGAGACGATATTGTTTGTTCTTGTGCTTTTACTAAAAGACAATTAGATCCCACAAATAAAACAATCAATGTAGAAAAGCCGTTGCAGATAAAATACGTACCACAAATAACGGTATCGGGTTTTAGAGATTATATTGCTTTGATTCGTTGGACGGCCTATACTAACGATGAACAAATTACTATTCCAAAAGATAAGATAATGACCATAACAAATGCTAATGAAGATATGAGAAGAAGTTATCTTGGTGTTGTTGATACATATGAAGATATTCCTTTGGCAAAAGACAACAAAAGAACGCCTTCAATGATGAAGTTTTCCACTAAAGATAATAAGAAGATAAATGAGATTTTTGATGAAAGATTGTTTGATGATGATGATGAAGGAACCATACATTAATAAGACCTCTAGCTGGAGTATCCTCAATCAACCGGCTACACCGTTCATTATACATATTTTTCCAAAAAAGTCAATGCTGATTTCGGCTGAAACCGAAATTTTTTTTAGGCGGGTGTAGCTCAAAAGTAGAGCGTATCGTTGCCAACGATAAGGTTGAGATTGCGAAATTCTTCACCCGCTCCAATAGGGATAACATTGACAAAAAACACAAACTGTAGTATATTAATATTATGAATACAAAAACAAAAAAAGAACATTATGTAAATAACAAAGAGTTTTTGGAGGCGATGATAAAGTACAGAAAATCTGTACGTAAAGCAAAGAGATTAAAACAAGATAAACCACCAGTAGGAAACTACCTTGGATCATGTTTTTTGAAGATTGCCAATCACCTCTCATATAGACCTAATTTCATTAATTACACCTTTAAAGATGACATGATTTCAGATGGTATAGAAAACTGTCTACAATACCTTGACAACTTTGATGGTAAAAAATCAAATAATCCTTTCGCTTACTTTACTCAAATAATCTACTATGCTTTTATACGTAGAATACAAAAAGAGAAAAAGCAAGTGACAATCAAACACAAACTTATAAGTAAATCCAATTTAGATGATTTTGCTCTCCAACCTGGTGACGATAGAGACTTTAAAAACCAGATGACAGAGTACTTACAAAAGAATTTACCTATGGATTCACAAGAGAAGATTGCCGAAGAAATTAAACAAAGTAAAAAGAAAAGGAAGAAAAGAACAAGTAAGAATAGTTTAGATTATTTTTTTGAAAATTATGAAGATAGCGCTACTAAATGATACACACTTTGGTTGCCGTAATGATTCTCCACACTTTATAAATTATCAAAATAAGTTTTATGAGGAACAGTTTTTTCCTTATCTTAAAGATAACGATATAAAATGTTTAGTACATTTAGGTGACGTAGTTGATAGACGTAAGTTTATTAACCATAACACAGCCCACAATTTTAAGAAAAAGTTTTGGGATAAACTAGAAGAATTAGATATAGATACTCACGTTATATTAGGTAATCACGATACCTATTACAAAAATACTAACGAAGTAAATGCTATAGAAAATTTAAATCTAGGTAAAGTTAAAATATATACAAGAGCAACAGAGGTTACTCTTGGTGGTTTAGATATATTGTTTATACCATGGATATGTGAAGACAATATGGAAGATACTTTATATAAATTAGACAACTCTACATCACAAATTGCCTTTGGTCATTTAGAAGTAAAAGGCTTTGAAATGCATAGAGGAGTAGTAAACGAACAAGGACTTGAAAGAGAACAATTTAGAAGATTTGAAAAAGTATTATCTGGTCATTTTCATAAGAAATCAGATGACGGACATATATTTTATCTAGGTACTCAATATCAAATTATGTGGTCAGACTATAATTGTCCAAAAGGTTTTCATATATTTGATACAGATACAAGAGAGTTAGAACGAATAGAGAACCCTTTACCAATATTTAAAAAATTAGTATATGATGATACAAAAGAAAACTATAACAATTTAGATTTATCTTCTTATGAGAATTGTTTTGTAAAACTATTTGTAAACAGAAAAACTAATCCAGAAATGTATGGTAATCTAGTAGAAAGATTTTATAACAATACCAATGTACATGAATTGATTATCAATGAAGATACAAATGATATTACACAAACAGTAAAAGTAGATACTATAGATCAAGGAGAAGATACACTAACATTTTTAGGTAACTATATTGATCAGGTAGATACAGAGTTAGATAAACATAAATTAAAAGAATTTGCAAAAGAACTATATACGGAGGCCAGTGAGTAGAGATATAATAGAAAGCTTTATTGATGTAGGTAGTGGATTAATTTTAGCCATACTTATTCAACTATATATTTTTCCTTTCTTTGGATTATATCCAACCATATTTGATAGTATAGGAATTGCATTAATATTTACAGTAGTGTCAATGATAAGATCGGCAATATGGAGAAACTTTTTTAGAAAAAATAGATGATAGTATTTAAAAAGATAACATATAAGAATTTTTTATCTACAGGTAATATACCTATAGAAGTTGAATTAAACAAATCACATACAACATTAGTTATTGGACCAAATGGATCAGGTAAATCAACTTTACTAGACGCATTATGTTTTGTTTTATTTAATAAACCATTTAGAATTATAAAAAAAGACCAGATAGTAAACTCAATAAACAATGCTGATTGTATTGTAGAAATAGAATTTACTGTAGGCATGAAAGAATATAAGATAGTAAGAGGTATCAAACCAAACATATTTGAAATATATCAAGATGGTGTTCTTATGAATCAAGACGCCAATAGTATAGACTATCAGAAATATCTAGAACAAAATATAATGAGACTTAATTATAGGTCTTTTTTACAAGTTGTATTATTAGGTTCTTCCTCATACGAACCTTTTATGAAAATGAAGCCACGATATAGACGAGAAGTGGTGGAAGAAATCCTAGACATTAGAGTATTTGGTCTTATGGACTTAATATTAAGAAGTCAACAATCAGATTTAACTAAAAAGGTTGTAGAAATGAAACACCGTTGTGATCTTATACAAACCAAGTATGAGACAGAGTTAAATCACTTCAACGCAATCTCCGACCTTAATATGAACGACCTAGGTGGTAAAAAACAACTAGTTAGCAAAAACGAAGAAGATAGTAAAGAGTATGGTAAAAAGATAGAAGAATTAAACGAGAAGATAGGTTATAAGAAAAAAGAAATAGAGAACAAGGATAAAGTAGAAAGAAAGGTAGGCCAACTATCAAAACTAGAAGCTAAGATAGAAACTAATTTAAATACCCACCAGAAAACATTAGAGTTTTTTGAGAATAATGATAACTGTCCTACCTGTACCCAACCTATAGATCAAGATTTTAAAGCACAAAAGATAGAGGCAACCAAACAAAAAGTAAAAACTCTATCAGATGGAATGAAAGAAATACTACAAGAGATATCCAATACAGAAATAAAACTAACAGAAATGAATAAGGTATCTCAAAAGATCAATGAATTGAATATAGATATATCCAAATTTGAGACTTCTTTAGATGAGATAAATAAGTTTAGCAATAGAATACATGAAGAAATTAGATTGTTAGAAAACAAACAAGTTGATGGTAAAGAAGTAGAGGCACAATTGGAAGAATTGAATAACCAGTTAAAAGAAACTAGAATTGAAAGAGATAGAATAATTGAACAAAAGGATTACGTAGATATATTAAGAGAGATATTAAATGACAAAGGTGCCAAGGCTCAGATTATACGTAAGTATGTTCCAATAATGAACAACTTAATTAATCAACATTTACAGGCAATGGATTTCTTTGTATCGTTTCATTTAGATGAGGAGTTTAATGAGACAGTAAAGAGTAGATTTAGAGATACTTTTAACTATAATAACTTTAGTGAGGGTGAAAAAATGAGAATAGACCTTGCATTGTTATTTACGTGGCGACATATCGCAAAGATGAAAAACAGTACAAATACCAATCTATTAATATTAGATGAGATATTTGACGGCAGTTTAGATGGCCAAGGTACAGATGATTTCTTTAAGATTATAACACAACTTACAAAAGAAAACATCTTTATAATATCACACAAAGGCGATATAATGTTTGATAAATTTACTAATATAATTAAATATGAGAAGTATAAAAACTTCACTAGACTGCAACCAACATAGGAGAAAATATGGGAAGTACACAAAAAAATGTAATGCTTGGCGGTAATAAAGGTAAAATAGACAAGTTACCGAAAAAGCAAAATGACTATATTGACAAGGCTCAAAGCTTTATGAAGAAGAAGCCAAAAAAGCAAGAAAAGGTTGAGAAAATTAAGGAGACGGAAACACCCGTATTAGTGGATAAAAATACCCTAAAACTGGTACCACCGAGAGACCCTAGAGTCAATTCAGCAATAGCACCTTTCAGTGATGATATGTTAGAAGAAGATTATCCTGATTGTGAAATGAAGTTTAAAGATAGAAAAGAACTAGCAGACGCCATGTTCAAAACAATGAAGAAATATGGTGGAATAGGTTTAACCTGTAATCAGGTTGGATTACCTTTCAATATGTTTACGATAGGCGATCATCCAGATATAGAAAAAGGGTTAAAGATGGCTTGTTTTAATCCAATGATAATAACAAAAAGTGAGGAAACAGTAGTAATGAAAGAAGGTTGTTTAACTTTTCCTTTTGTATTCTTATCAATAGAAAGGCCTAGAAAAGTAGTTGTCAAATACGAAGATGAAGATGGACAATTAAGAGAAGGCCACCTTGATGGTATGATTAGTAGAATATTCCAACATGAATACGATCATATATTAGGCAAGAATTTTACAGATGGTGTATCTAAATTGAAGTTAGATATGGCTTATAAGAAAGCCGCTAAACAGATGAAAGCCTACGAAAAACATAAGAAAGCAATGGAAAAACTGTAAGCTTGACAATCGGATTGATTTCTGATACCATTTATATATTATGACTAAAGATGACTTTGACATACACGCTAAACAAGATTTAGAGGGTGTTGAAAAGAAGTGGAAACAATTTCAAGATGAAAACGATATCTCTAAAATAGAAGATGTTGATGAGAAAGTATTAAAAGAAGCTATAGAAAAAGACCTTGGATACGTGTCTAAAATGACCGTACAAGAGTATACATTATTTCAAAAGTGGCAAGAAGTACATAGAAAATATCCTACAGTAGAATCAACTACTCTCTATGGTACAGAAAATATACTAAAAGAACCTACACAAAAAAATCAAATAGATACTGTTAGAAATAATATCTGGATTCCAGAATCACCTGAAGACTATGATAAACTGGAACCTGTATTAGAATATACAGATGATACTACAAAAAGATTTAACGGCAAAGCAGTAAGAACTCAACAACTATCTGAAAACTGGAACACATTAAGAACATTTTTGTCTACTATGAAAAACAATAGTAATATTGGTAGACAGTTATTCTTTAATGTAAATGATAATAAATCAGGCAAACATTTAGGTGTGATTTGTATATCTGGTGACTTTATGGATTTAACTCCAAGAGACAGTGCCATTGGTTGGGATAGACATAGTAAAACGTTTGGTGGTATGATTAATCATACTGCTATTGGTTCCTCTATTGTACCAACACAACCTTTAGGTTATAGTTATACTGGTGGTAAACTATTAGCATATCTATGTTTATCAGATGACGTACAAAGAATTTGGGAAGAGAAATATGGTGACAAGTTAGTTGGTGTTACCACAACATCTTTATATGGTAAAGCGAAAGCAAATACTTTAAGTCAATATGATGGTTTAAAATACTGGAAACGTATGGGTTTCACTATGGGTTCCGTATCATATGAACCACAACCAGAAACAAAGAATTTAATTAAACAATGGTTAAAGAAAAATCATACTAGAAAATACTTTGAATGGTATGAAGCAACAAGAGCTAACGGCCAACCATTAAAAAGAGACCACAAGAATAGATCATATATGTTTACCTATTCTAAAATGGGTATAGATAAAAAGTTAATTAAAACTGATCATGCCAGAGGTATCTATTTTGCAAGATTATATGAGAACACTTATGAGTATTTAAGAGGCGAAGTTAAAAACGATGGTTTAAAGAAACGTTTTGATTCGTCTACAGAGGCATTAGTTAAAGTGTGGAAAGAAAAACATGCCTCTAAAAGAATAAAGAATTTATTACAGACAGACAGATATTCTAAAGAATCACATTTTTATGATGATTTGATTTACTTGAATTGGGAAGATTGCAAAGGAAAGTACCTAAATCAAGTAGGAAGATAACGAATCAGACTAAAAAATCAAGTGTTCTGGTTTAGTTCTTTTAAAAAGCAAGTAAAACCGTGAAAAATAATGGTTGCTTTTTGTTTCATTTTCCTTTAGGATAAGTGTATATGACAAAGACAACCACTACAAAAGTTTCACTAGATCAAAAATCACAATTAGCAAAATTATTAGCAACAGAGAATATTACTATTCAACATAACAATGTTAGAACAGCTTCTTTTGATGTAAAGAATAGAGTACTTACTCTACCAATTTTTAAAACAAAATCTCCCGATGTGTATGACATGTTAATCGCCCATGAGTGCAGTCATGCTCTATTTACTCCTTATAAATCATGGGCAAAAATTGAAGATAAAGAGCTACGTGCTTATGTTAATGTTTTAGAAGATTGTAGAATAGATTTAAAAATTCAAAAGAAATATCCTGGTGTAGTTAAAAACTACCTTAATGGTTTTGATATTCTTAACAAAGCAAACTTCTTTGGCGTTAGAGATAAAGATTTAAATAAAGATTTACATTTAATTGATAAAATTAATATGTTCTATAAGTCTTCAAAAAGATTACCAATATATTTTGATAACTTTGAAAACATATGGATTTCAAAAGTAAATGCAATTAGAACATTTACAGATGTTGTTAAGTTAGCAAAAGAAATGTTAAATTGGCAAAAGAAAAAATCTGAAAACGATAAAAAGGATCCAAATTTTAAAGGTAGTAATTTAGATAAACTTTATGTATTAAAAGATGACCATAAAGGTCCTGAAGAGCCTAAACCAGAAGAGTCTGATAGTGATGACAATGATGGTGATAAAGAAATTAAAGAAGAAGAAAAAAAATCTGATGGTGACGCTAGCGATACCGATGTTGAAGATGTTCAAGGCGGTCAACAAAAATCAGTTGAGGGTGGTGATGGTAAACAAGAAGATCAAAAAGGTTCTTCTTTAGATTCAAGAAAATTTATAGCAATCACTGATAAGAACTATCACGAGAACACTAAAAAAATTGTAGATGTGACTTGTGAATATAATTATTGTGATTTACCAGAAGCAGATTTAAATAAAGTTATTATATCAACTAAAACTTTCTTAAAAGAAATGAGACAATTTGTTAACAGTGAAAAAAAGCAGTATTCTGGAACAGATCAATATTTAATGTGGTTAAGAAATGATTTTAAAAAGTATTGTAGTGATAATATGAAAACTGTTAACTATCTTGTTAAAGAGTTTGAAATGAAAAAATCTGCTACTGCATATAAGAGAGCAACTACTGATAAAACAGGTACTATTGATCCTCTTAAATTAAAAGATTACAAATTCAGTGATGATATATTTAAAAGATTAACTATTCTACCTACTGAAAAAAACCATGGTATGATGATGTTGTTAGATTGGTCTGGTAGTATGGCTGGCGATCTTAAAAAAACAATAGATCAATTAATTAACCTAGTTTATTTCTGTAGAAAAATTAATATACCTTTTAAAGTATATGCTTTCACAACTGAATATTGCGAGCAACAAGGATTGGCACATAGAGATAGAAATCCTAGTAAAGCAAGTTGGAAGTTTAAATCAGGTAATATGTTTTTAGAAAACTTTAATTTAATTGAATTAGCAAACCATACTTTAAAGAAAAAAGAATTGGAAGAGTCTTTAATGTATGTTTATAATATGGGATTATGTTATGGTCATTATTCTAGAAGAGGTTTTTGGAATGATGATTGTAATAGATACGAAGGAAATAGATTTCATATGCCGGCTCAATACAATTTAGGTACTACACCATTAAATGAAGCTTTAGTTGCTTGTTTAAAAATTGTTCCATTATTCAAAAGAAAATATAATATAGAAAAAATGACATTTATTACATTAACTGATGGTGGTGCTAACTACTCTGGTGAAGCAAAGGTTATAGAAGGAGAAAATGGTACACTAATTAGAAAACATAAAGATGAATTTAGAATTAATGATAAACCAACTGACAAATATATTCCAATCAAAACAGTTTTAAAGGTTGGTAAAAAACAATATGTTAATGAGGAGTCTAGATCAGATTTAACTGCTTTGTTATTAACACTTATACAAAAAGAACATGGTATTAAAACAATTGGTTTCTATGTTTTAAAAACTATTAAGTGGTGGGACATTAGTAGATTTACACATGGTATTAAATCATATATTACTAGAGAAAAAGTAATTGCCGACATTAAAAAGAAATTTGTTAAAGAGAAGTGTGCCGTTGTAAGCAGTAAAGGGTACAATAGATACTTCTTATTAAATGGAAAAACAATGGCAGTACAAAATACTGACTTGTCTACTATTAAAGCAGATGATAAAGTAAGAAATATCAAAGCAACATTCAGTAAAAGTATGAAAGGAAGAATCACTTCCAGAACACTTTTGAATAAATTCATAGAGGAGGTCGCCTAGATGATACAGGTATCAACGATTCTTTTAGGCTTTACATTTACTTTAATCTATGATAGGATATATTAATAAATGAAAGGAAAAACACTATGTTAAACACTAAACAAACCCAATTTGTTGAACATGCTTATGCTATGTTTAATAAAAAGGAACTAACTGTAGAGGAGTTAAAAAAAGCCAATAAAAAATTTGGTTGTAAGTATGCTCCACAATGGTTGATCAAGAATAGAGATTACAAAGTTGGTAAATCTTTATTTTTATTACCTGTAGATGGTGAGGACGTTTCTGTTCCAGAACCAGTTATCAAAAAGAATACGGCTAAAGAGGTTGAATCAAAATCTGAAGCCGCTTATATTGTTTCATCTTTAGTAGGTGATATTGTCCCTAAAAAAGATCCAATATTCGTACCTTTTGGTAATTATACAGATGTAAAATCTATTGTTAAATCAAATAGGTTCTATCCTATTTTTATTACTGGTTTATCTGGTAATGGTAAAACAATGGGAGTTATTCAATCTTGTGCCGAGGCAAAGAAAGAATTAATTAGAGTTAATATAACAATTGAGACCGATGAGGACGATTTGTTAGGCGGTTATAGACTTAAAGATGGTCAAACTGTATGGCAAAACGGACCTGTTATTGAGGCGATGGAAAGAGGCGCTCTTTTATTATTAGATGAGGTTGACTTAGCTAGTAATAAGATTATGTGTTTACAACCAATCCTTGAAGGATCAGGTGTTTATGTTAAAAAGATAAACAAGTTTGTTAAACCTAAAGCAGGATTTAACATCGTTGCTACTGCCAATACTAAAGGTCAAGGTAGTGAAGACGGTAAGTTTATCGGAACTAATATTCTTAATGAGGCATTTTTGGAAAGATTTCCTGTGACTTTTGAACAGAAATATCCAAGTGTTGCTATTGAGAAAAAAATATTAACTAACACATTAAAAGCGGCTGGTAAATCAGACAAAGCTTTCATAGAAAAGCTTACTACATGGGCTGATGTTATTAGAAAAACGTTTTTTGATGGTGGCGTTGACGAGATTATCTCAACAAGAAGATTAGTCCACATAACACAAGCTTATGCTATATTTAATAATAAAGTTAAAGCTATTACAATGTGTACTAATAGATTTGATGATGATACAAAAAATTCGTTTGTAGAGTTATATACTAAAGTAGATTCTGGTTCAAGTGTTGAAGACATTATGGAACAGAATAGACAAGCAGATTTAGCTTCACAATCGGATCTTAGCGAAGATGACGAAGATGAGGATTCTGATACAACAGATTCAGACGACTCGTCTAGTGTTTAAGCTATAGTGTTCCTTTGGTGGCACTGTAGTGGGTGCCACCGTTTAAAGGATCAAACAGCAAAGAAAGGAAGAAATGGCTGGAATAAAAATAGAAGTAAGAAACAATAACGTAGAACAGGCTTTAAGAGTTTTAAAAAGAAAATATTTAAAAGATAATTTTCTTAAAACATATAAAGAAAAAATGTATTATGAAAAACCAAGTGCTAAAAAACGTAGGAAGAAAAAAGAAATGATTGCTAATAGTAAAAAAGCAAAGAAAATACGTGAGAGAAATTTATAGATTTTATGGAATTTAACGCTAATAATGATATATATATTATGGTCAAGGCTGCTCGTAAGTCCTATGACAGCGTTAAAGAAGCTTAATAGCTTCGGATATGGTGGATTGTTTTAGCATTTGCGCTTAGTTTCGCACCACCTTAAAAAAACAAACTAAAGCTGCGGCTCTCTTTTGTTAGTTTTAAGACCTTAAACCGAAAACTAACAGTATATTATGATTCACAATATTGATTGCCTAAAATTTTTAGATACAACGCCAGACGAATCTTTTGACATTTGTATAACAAGTCCACCATATAATATTGGTGCTAGATATTCTGAATATAAAGATACAAAAGAAAATTACATAGAATGGATGGAAGAAATTTTACATGAGGTCTGTAGAGTATTAAAACCTAATGGACATTTATTTCTTAATCTAGGATATTCAAAAGAGAATCCTTTTGATACATACAAAATTGCCGAGAACGTACCATGGAAATTACAAAACAATATTATATGGGCAAAGGCCGTAGAAGTTGATGGTAAGGTTAGAGGGTATACAATACCACATATGAGTAAAAGATACTTACAAAATGGTTGGGAACATCTATTTCACTTTACAAAAGAAGGCAACACACCAATTGACTTGGAGTGGTCAGGTGTACCATATGATACGAACTACAACAATGATAATAGAAATGCAAAACGGAGTGGTCGGAACTATCGTCCTACCACTAACTGTTGGCATATAACATATAAAAGTAAGGCTACTAAAGATATTACTAAACAAATCGCTGGTGACAATAAACACCCAGCCATCTATCCGGAAGAGTTTGTGGAGAAGATTTTAAAAGTTTCAGGTCTAAAGAAAGGTATTGTATTTGATCCGTTTATGGGTACAGGTACAACGGCCGTAGTTGCGAAATACTATGGTTTAGACTATGTTGGTTGTGAAATAGATAAAGACTATTATAAATTTTCACAAGACCGATTAACAAGAATTTTATATAGGTAGGTTGCCATATGGGGATTAATACTTATATAAATAACTATGACAACGCCATAATGGGTTGTCTTAACATTAACTTTGCTTAACAAAAGGAGGTTTATATGACCAATAAAGCATTTTCAATTTTCAATCAATTAAGACCAGTAACCGTAGGGTTTGACACTATGTTTGACCACTTTGAAAGAATGGTAGGTGACCATAATTTCAATGAAATGGTTAATGTAAAATATCCACCATATAATATCGTAAAGACAGGTAATTATACCTATGATATTCAACTAGCACTTGCTGGTTATGGTAAGAAGGATATAGATGTATCTTTTGAGGATGGTGTCTTAACAGTTAAATCTATTAAAGACGAATCAGAAAAAGAGGTTGAGGAAAACGATGGTATACTACACAAAGGTATTGCCAAACGTATGTTTCAAAAGTCTTTTACTATTGCCGATGACGTAGAAATCAAAGGTGCTGAACTAAAAGATGGTCTTTTAAGAGTTTCTATGGAAAGAATCATACCAGAGAACAAAAAGGCTAGAACTATAAAAATCAAGTAAATTGAGGGATTGGGAGGGAGCATTGACTTCCTCCCGATTTTATGTTAAAGTAAGGACTATATTATGATAAGAATACCAAATATAACATTTAAGACAAGAGTAGGCGACCTAGCAGAGAATGGCGAGTGTACTTTTGAAAACGGTAAGTGGGTTGATAAGACTACAAACGATTATTTTTCTAGTAAGAAAGTAGTTTTATTCAGTTTACCAGGAGCTTTTACACCTACTTGTACGTCACAACAACTACCTGGTTATGAAAATAATTACAAAGCATTTAAATTACAAGGCATAGAAGAAGTTTATTGTGTATCAGTAAATGATTCGTATGTTATGAATGCTTGGGCTCATGCTTCAGATATTAAAAATGTCAAGATGATACCAGATGGTAATGGCGAATTAACAAAAGCATTAGGCATGTTAGTTTCCAAAGAGGCCATTGGTTTCGGTTGGCGATCTTGGAGATATGCAGCTGTAATAAATGACGGTGAAGTAGAAAAAATGTTTGTAGAACCTGGAAGAGATATTAATGATCCATCTGATCCATATGGAGAATCTGCACCAGAAAACGTTTTATCTTATTTACAAGTAGATGAAATTAAGAGGTCAGTTTGAGGCTTGACATTTTAATTGATCTAGTATAGGATCAATAATGCGGATATCGTATAAAAGTATTATGAGAGATTTCCAATCTTTAGAACTTGGGGCAGTACCAAGTATCCGCTCCAAAAATAATAATGATGAATAGGAGTGAATATATAATGAACCTTAGCACAGACACAATTGCTATGTTAAAAAACTTTTCTGATATTAATCAGAATATTTTAATTAAGCCTGGAAATAAAATACAAACTATTTCCAATATGAGAAATATCTTAGCAGAAGCTGAGATAAAAGAAAAATTTGATAGTGAGTTTGCTATCTATGATTTACCACAATTTTTAAGATCATTGGATTTGTTTAAAAGTCCTGAACTTAAATTTAATGGTGGTGCTTCAATGACTATCAGTGAATCTAAAAACAGTAATAAATCAGTTAAGTATTTCTTTTCTGATAAGTCTACTGTCTTTACACCTAATAAGATTAATATGCCAGATAAGCATGTCACATTTCAATTAAAGAATGATGACCTGACAGAATTACACAAAGGTGTGACTACTTTAAATCTACCAGATGTTGCTGTAATTGGTGACGGTACTAATATTAAACTAGTGGCTACTGATAAGAAAAACAAATCTTCAAACGAAGTATCTACAGTAATTGGAAAATCAGATGTTAAGTTTACTGGTTATTTTAAATCAGAAAACTTTAAAATGATACCAGATGATTACGATGTAGCTATATCAAAAGCAAAAATATCTAGTTTCATATCTAGAAGTAAGAACGTCCAATATTGGATCGCATTAGAACCTGACTCTGAATTTTAAGGAGTAGGTCAATGACAGATTTTTTGTGGGTTGAACAATACAGACCCAAAACCATAGATGAATGTATCTTACCAGAGGAAACTAAAAATACCTTTTTAGAATTTCTATCTAAAAAAGAACTTCCAAACATGTTATTAACTGGTACTGCTGGTACTGGTAAAACAACTGTAGCACGAGCCTTGTGTGAAGAATTAAATCTTGATTATATTATAATCAATGGTTCAGATGAGGGTCGTCAAATAGATACTTTGAGGCATAAGATTAAAAACTTTGCAACAACTGTATCTTTCAATACAGAATCAAAACATAAAGTAGTCATAATTGACGAGGCAGATTATATGAATGCCGAATCAGTACAACCTGCTTTAAGAAACTTCATAGAAAGTTTTTATAATAACTGTAGATTTATATTTACTTGCAACTATAAAAACAAAATTATACCAGCTTTACATAGTCGTTGTACAGTAATTGACTTTAAAGTCACTAACGGACAAGTAAAGAAAACGGCTATTTCTTTTATGAAACGTATGGAAAGTATCTTAAAAGAACAAGAAATTGAGTATGATAAGAAGTCATTAGCTCAATTAATTGAAAAACATTATCCAGATTTTAGAAGAACGATCAACGAACTTCAAAGATATTCTGTACGTGGTAAGATTGATAGTGGTATCTTATTTAATTTAAAAGAAACAGACTATAAAAATCTTATGGCTCATTTAAAGAAAAAAGAGTTTGATAGTATGAGAAAATGGGTAGTAAACCATTTAGATATGGATTCTACTGACCTATTCAGAGGTGTATATGATAGTTTATATCAGAATTTAGAACCTAAATCCGTACCTCAAGCAATATTAATCATCGCTGGTTACCAATACAAGGCTGCCTTCGTGGCAGACCACGAGATCAATACAATAGCATGTTTAACTGAAATCATGGCCAACTGTAAATTCAAATGATAGGCCATCTATACGGATTCTTCCAGAGAGATTTTAAATCTGGTAAGTTTTTTCTAACCATCGGTAAGACTGGTGATTGGAAAAGTAGAGAAAGTCAATATAAAACAACCAATGCCAATATCTCTTTTGATTATTTGAAAGAGGTTAAGCACAACTATTTAACAGAAGCAGAATCAGACCTTAAAAAATATCTAAAAGAACACTATCCGATATGGAAAACCAGTGAGGAACAGTTTGAAATAGGAGACGGAGAACTAGATGTTGCTAAAGCAGAAAAGGTTTTACAAGAGGTTTTGAACAAGGTTAAGACCAAAGGTAATGACGTGGCTGGGATAGACTATCAGTATGGTACTCTATTCGGTGTACGAGACTACCGAGATTTAAGATTACCTTGTGACATGATCCCTGGTAAAGTTTCTATGATCGTCACGAAAGCCGGTGTTAAAGAGCGTCAAAGGAAGTATTTTACTAAATATGAGAAAAAAGGCAGACGCCTTATTAAACTGAATACACCGAAAAGACTCAATATCAGCAATGAAGCTTGGGACATAATACAAGTGGTTCAAGCAAACGAAAGAGATAAAGAGAACGATGGCGAAACGGACATTATTTAGAGTATGTGTTGTGAAATTAAGAATGTTTTGGGCAGATATTAGAGGACATCATGGTAAAAGATGGAACTATGAACCAGGTGACCACTATATGGGCAGACATAAATTTAGAAAGTGAGAGAATTAGCCCTTTTAGCTCAGCTGGTAGAGCAACTGATTTGTAATCAGTAGGTCGTCTGTTCGACTCGGACAAAGGGCACCAGAATTTATTATGTACGAATTGAAAGATTATTTAAAAGCTATAAACGAAACAAAAGTCAACCTTTTGGACACCACCGATACGGCTTGGCGTAAAAAGTACCCACCATACATCATTAATAAGTGTTTATCCATGTTTTGGGATACACTTCCACATGCCAATGAAATGAATGGTTATCACTTCTTGGACAAAGATATACAATTTACATTTTTACTAAATAGTATCAGACCAAAGAAACGGTTTGGAGGCAAGTGGATCAAACAACAAAAGCTGCATGATTTGGAATATGTTAAAGAGTATTATGGTTATAGTAATGAAAAAGCAAAACAAGCTTTACAAGTACTCTCAAAGGAACAGATAAATAGAATTAAAGAAGCCACATATAAAGGCGGGAGAAACAAATGAATGATGAAGTTAAGTGGTCGCAAGATAATATGTTAGAGGTCACTCTAACGCAACCAGACGATTTCCTAAAAGTCAGAGAAACACTAACAAGAATAGGTGTTGCAAGTAGAAAAGATAAAACTCTATTTCAATCGTGTCATATATTACACAAACAAGGAAAATATTACATAGTACATTTTAAAGAGTTATTTGCTTTAGACGGTAAGAAAGCAACTCTAATTAACAATGATATTCAACGTAGAAATACGATTGCAGTATTATTACAAGACTGGAATTTAATAGATATTGTTGATAAAGAGACAGCAACATCAAACAAAGCACCATTATCACAGATTAAAGTATTACCATTTAAAGAGAAAAAAGAGTGGATATTATCCGCTAAATATAACATAGGTAAGAAAATAGTTAAGGAAGAGAAACCTGATAATGCAGATACCAAAGTTTAGAGATTACATAACCGAACAGAATCCAGGCCGTAAAGATAAACCTATTACGGTTGCGATACTTACTATAAATGATTCAGATAAACCTAACAAGGATTCAACTGTTGAACTTATAGAAAAGGCGTGTAAAAAACAAAAGACTAAATGTGTTATAGTAAACACCAATAGTACAATCATCACAGGTAAAGACGAAGAAAAAAATACATTAACTGTCTATAATTATGACGGTAAAAATGGTGAGCATGAGTTTGTTGGTAAAGATACTGTTGTTATAACAAGAGGTGGTGCTTGTCAAGATGAAGCTGGCCTTTCTTTAATATCTGCCTTTCAAAATTCACAATCATTTATGTTAAACACAAGAGCAGCTATGCTGACTTGTGACAATAAATTAACATCAGCTTTACTATTTGAAAAGAATGGTATACCTACACCTAGAACTGCTTTTATATCTAACGAGAATAATATAAGAACAGGTTTAGATCAAATTGGTGGTAAGTTTCCACTTATCTTAAAGACATTAACAGGTACACAAGGTATCGGAGTAATTAAAATTGAAAGTTATGAGGGTCTTGTTGCAACTGTACAGGCTATGTGGAAATTAAATGCTGAACTATTAATACAAGAATTTATGGACGTTAAGTTTGATGTAAGAACTTTTGTATTAGATAACAAAATTATTGCAAGTACAAAAAGAATACACAGCTCATATGACTTTAGATCAAATACACATAGAGGCGCTGAGGCAATGCCTTATATTTTAAGTGACGAAGAACACGAATTAGTTTTAAAAGCTTCAAGAGCTTCAAAAGCATATATGGTAGGAGTTGATCACATAGTAAACAATAAAAAACCATACATTTTAGAAATCAATGGTAGTCCAGGATCAGGTGCTGACTATCAAGGTTACCAATACAAAGATTATTATTCTGATCCAGAACCATCTGGTAGAATAGATGGAGAAAAAATGATGGAGTATCTTGTTGATTATATTCAAGATAGAAGTCATTGGGATAGACAATCACTTATAGAATGTGGTTGGTTAGAAACTGTTGATGTTTCAGATGTAGATAAAGTTAGAGCTAAGTTTGATAGTGGTAACGGATCAAAAGCATGTGCTTTACATGCCGATGAAATTTTATCAGATAAGAAAATTGTTAAATGGAAATATAATAATAAAACTTATGAGAAACCTAAATTTGGTGAAAGTAAAATCTTCAGAGCAAATGCAGATGATGAGCCTTCAGAAATTAGACCTACAATTTTATTAGATTTAACCTTTAATGGTTTTACCTATAAAGATGTAGAAGTAGGATTAGATAATAGACCAAGATCAGGATCAGATTTATTAATCAATAGAGATTTAATGAGACAAATGAATGTTAGTGTCAACCCTAATAGAACGTTTGTATTAAGTAAAAGACTAAAACCGGTTGACAAAGAACAAGACTAAAGCATTGCCATTTTGATGGTAATGTGTTATATTAAATAATACAATAGGAGATATTATGCAAGAAGTGAAAATATTAAGACTATCTACAGGCGAAGATGTAATTGCCAAGGTAGGAGAAAACGACCAAGGGGTAAGTTTAAAAAATCCATTCGTGATTATACCTCAACAAAGAGGTCCAGGACAACCAATACAATTAATGATGTCGCTGTACAATGCCTTTGGTAAAAAGGATACTGTCACTATATCTAAAGAGAAAATAGTTTTTATGACAGAACCTAAAGACGAAATAAGAACATCTTACGAACAAAACACAAGCTCAATTATAACAAAGAACCAGAAATTAATAACTGAAGCAACGTGATAACAGTAAACTTTATTAGGACAAATAATGAAAAAGTCCAAGTAAAGGTGCCTGTTGGTTTCACTATAATGGAGGCCGCTAAAGAGGCATGCTTGGAGGAAATTCCTGCTAGTTGTGGTGGGTGTTGTGCTTGTGGTACATGTCACTTATACGTAGGCAATGCCTGGATTGACAAACTAGGTGAAATAGATTATAATAGTACAGAGCAATCAATATTAGAATATGAAAAGAGTTATAAGAAAGGTATTAGTAGATTGAGTTGCCAGATTTCTTTAACAAAAGAACTTGATGGAATAACTTTACATTTATTAGATGATGAACTTTTATAAATCAGTAATTGAACACAAAGGTAAACTTCTAGTTAGAGGTATACATGATGGCAAAGACTATAAAGAAAAGATAGACTTTACTCCTACTCTATATTCATTAACAAAATCTCCAACAAAATTTAAAACTTTAGATGGTAGAAATCTAAACCCTATAAAATTTAAAAACATCAATGACGCTAGAAGATTTAGACGTGATGTAGCAACTCAAAACTCTCCTATCTATGGTCTAGAGAGATTTCATTATCAATATATAAACGATCAATTTCCTGATAAGATTAATTGGGATAAAAAGTATATTAAAATATTTACAATAGATATAGAAACTACTTGTGAAGAAGGCTTTCCAGATGTAGAAAATCCTATAGAAGAATTACTTTGTATTACAGTTAAAAATCAAACTAACAAACAAATATTAACATGGGGAACTGGTGACTATCATACAGATAGGACAGATGTGACTTATGTAAAATGTAAAACTGAACAACATTTAATAATGGAGTTTATGAAATTCTGGTTAAAGAATTATCCAGATGTTATCACAGGTTGGAATACTAAATTCTTTGACTTGCCTTATTTGATGAATAGAATTAAATTGGTTGCAAATGAAAAAGCTGCAAGCAAGATGTCGCCTTGGAACATGGTTGAAAAAAATGAAATTATGGTAAGAGGTAGACCACAAATAACATATACTTTAAAAGGTATTGTGATGTTAGATTATCTTGATTGTTATAGATGGTTTATACCAACAAGACAAGAAAGTTATAAACTAAATTATATTGGTGAGATAGAACTTGGTCAAACGAAATTTGAAAATCCATTTGAAACATTTAAAGATTTCTATACAAAAGACTTTCAAAAATTTATTGATTATAACATACAAGACGTTGAAATTGTTGACGCATTGGAAGATAAACTTGGTCTAATTGAATTGGCATTAACTGTTGCATATGAATCTAAAGTAAACTATGATGATATATTTTCACAAGTAAGAGTGTGGGATACTTTGATTGCTAATCATTTATTGTCAAAAAATATATGTATACCACCAAGAGAAGAACATGATAAAGATACAAAATACGAAGGCGCTTATGTAAAAGACCCTAAAGTAGGTCAGCATAAGTGGGTATGTTCTTTTGATATTAACTCACTATATCCACATATCATTATACAATACAATATTTCGCCAGAGAAAATAATAGGCCATGACGGATCAGGTATATCTGTAAACAAAATGTTAAAAGGTAAAGTGGATTTATCTCATTTAAAAAATGAGAACGCATGTATAACACCTAACGGTGCAAAATTTAAAAACGATAGTCAAGGTTTCTTACCTGAAATGATGGAAACAATGTACAATGAACGTGTTGTTTATAAGAAACGTATGTTAAAGGCAAAGAAACAAAATGAATTAACACCAACACCAGAATTACAAAAAGAAATTGCAAGATGTCATAATATTCAGTGGGCAAGAAAGATTGCCTTGAACTCAGCTTATGGTGCAGTTGGTAACCAATACTTTAGATTTTATGATGTAAGACAAGCAAGTGGTATTACAACAGCAGGTCAATTTATTATTAGATTTATTGAAGAAAAAGTTAATAGTTATATGAATAAGATTTTAGAAACAGACCAAGATTATATTGTGGCCTCTGATACAGATAGTATCTATGTGACATTGGATAAACTTGTAGAAAAAACTTGTAAGGATAAAAACAATGAACAAATATGTAATTTTATTGATAAGGTTGTTGGTAGTAGAATAGAACCATATATTGAAAAATGTTTTGATGAACTATCTGAATATTCAAATGCATTTAAAAATTGTATGGTAATGAAACGAGAAGTAATCGCCAACAAAGGTATATGGGTTGCAAAGAAAAGATATATGTTAAACGTATTAGATGATGAAGGAGTTAGATTATCGGAACCTAAATTAAAAATTATGGGTATTGAGGCAGTTAAGTCTTCAACACCACAAGTTTGTAGAGGTAAAATTAAAGAGGCAATTAAAATTATTATGAATAAAGATGAAGAAACTTTACAGAAATTTATTGCTGATTTTAAAACAGAGTTTGAAGAACTACCACCAGAGGCAATTGCTTTTCCTAGATCATGTAATAATATTCACAAGTATAGAAACCCAGCGACAATATTCAGTAAAGGAACACCAATACATGTAAAAGGTTCTCTAATATATAATCATAAGTTAAGAGAAATGAAATTACAAAACAAATATCCTTACATACAAGAGGGTGATAAGATTAAATTTATAAAACTAATTGAGGCAAATCCATTTAGATTTGATGTCATTAGTTATATTACAACTCTTCCACAAGAGTTTGATTTATTAAAATATATAGACCGTGAAACACAATTTGAAAAAACATTCCTTGATCCTATGAGATTTATATTACAATCTATAGGCTGGTCACAAGAGAAGAAAGCAAGTTTGGAGGCATTTTTTGGATGAAAAAATTTAAAGACAACTTAAACGACTTTTTTAAATGGGTTAAAGGTACAGAGTTAGTTGAACTAGACGACATAGATGTATCGGAGGATCCTGTAAGACCTGAATTAACTTTAGGTTTTAGAATATCCCACGGCAGAAAAATATTTGGATTAAAATATAATGATGAGATTGAATCAATAGTTTGCGTTGCATTTTGTCCTGAAGTACCTTATACTGTTAGAGAAATGGATTATATGTCCAGAGTACCAACTCCTTGGAATGATGGTAAGATTGCCATTGCATATACGGTATGGTCTCGTAAAAGAGGTGCAGGTAAAGAAATTATTAATAAATTAGGTGAGTGGGCAAAGAAAAATAAAGTAGAAAGATTGATAACTTTATCTCCATTAACACCAATGGCAACACACTTTCATATTAGA